>Ga0315334_10000117_pt1 | contig 52861 bp, 43 predicted proteins | sample M150034915metaG_FD_205555 | JGI IMG/M metagenome (GOLD analysis project Ga0315334, IMG submission 205555) | Ammonia-oxidizing marine archaeal communities from Monterey Bay, California, United States - M1 500m 34915 | ecosystem: Environmental > Aquatic > Marine > Intertidal zone | place: USA... | reverse complement strand
CGATCGTTAAACATCGATAGATTGCTGAATTTTGTTCCCTTTCAATTTGTTTTTTCCCGAACCCACTTATTTTCATACTGCCATGCATATTGCTAGACTTCGAAAACACTCAGGTTTTACTCTTGTTGAATTATTGGTTGTGATTGCAATCATCGGTGTTCTGGTTGGCCTGTTGTTGCCAGCCGTGCAAGCCGCTAGAGAAGCAGCAAGGCGAATGAGTTGCAGCAACAACTTCAAGCAGATCGGGCTTGGATTGCACAACTATCACTCAGCCTTCAAAGAACTACCAAAGCAGTTGGGAGGCAGCGGAAGCAATCTGCAAGGCGGAGATCGATACTATCGAGCATCGGATCGGACCAATAATCAGTCGCTCAGTTTTCTCGTTGGCCTGACGCCATTCATTGAACAACAAGCTGTTTGGGAAAAGATCAGCAACCCCAACAGTCTGGACCTGACTGCACCAACCGCGTTGCGAAATCCACTATGGCCCGCCATGGGGCCAACGGCGACTGATGAAACAAATACATCCCCGAGAACCAACACGCGTAACACGGCCTACAAACCATGGATGACCGAGATCCCAACGCTGCGATGCCCAAGTGACCCCGGGGTTGGTTTACCGGCGATGGGACGCACGAACTATGCGGCCTGCCTCGGTGATGCCAACCGGTACGCCGACTCTGGACCGTTCAACAGTCGTCTGGTTTTAAATAGCTACCGGGCTCAGGAACTCAGGGCATCCGGTCGAGGAGTGTTCGTCGCCAGGACCGTTGCCAAGTTTCGCGACATCCTGGACGGTCTCTCCAACACAATCATGGCGGGCGAGATCATGACCGACCTCGGGGACAGAAGTATTCGCACGTTGGCACGCACCAATTTGAGTCCAACGGTTGTGCAGGACAATCCTCTTGCCTGCGCAGCGGACATCGATCCAGAACGCCCAAGCTTCTGGCTGCCCACCCTGACCAGAGTCGTATCAGCCAATCAGGGCCGAGGGTATCGCTGGGCGAACGGCAATGCGATTTTCTCATCCATGAACACCATTTTGCCCCCCAACCGAGAAGTTTGCACCGCATTCGGCGCTACAGGACTCGGGATGCTACCACCCAGCAGCAATCATCAGGGCGGCTGTCACATTCTGATGTCTGATGGTGCCGTAATCTTCATGACCAATTCGGTGGAAGCTGGAGACCTGACAATTGGAACAGTTCGACGCAGTCGAACGGGTCCTCGCGCACCGGGTTCGCCAAGTCCCTATGGACTTTGGGGAGCTCTAGGCACGCGTGCCAGTAAGGAAGTCGTCGAAACCGAACTCTAAATCGGTTCAGACGCATCCGTGGAATTACCGAGTTTTGTTCCCGACCACCGGACAGTTCAGCAGACTGCGAAAAAATCGGACCAAACGTTCTGCAACGATGGCCCGGAACATAATGGGTTCAGCCCCTCTCTCGCACTGCACCAGTGCCGTCTAGGAGGAGCACCAGTGCCGTCTGGGAGGAGCACCAGTGCTGTCTGGGTCGGGGGTAGTGCGTGATAGGAAACCTGTGCAATGCATTGGATAGCCAGGAACCGACGCAAGGCTTCCGGGCTGGGCGTCTGAGACTGCCTCGCCGCTGGGAAGACCCTCAGGACTCGTTAAGGGGCAGTGAATGCCGGACAGTGAATGCCGGACAGTGAATGCCGGACAGCGGGCAGCACACAGACGAGAGTGAATTCAGTATCCTGTTGGCAATGTTATCGTTTCCCTCCACTGTTCTGCGGGTAAATCATGTCCACTGCGAGCACTCAAATTCAATCGCTGACCGCTTCCCAGTTTGACACACCAGATGCGTTCTCGAAGTTTTGCCATAACGACGGCAAACCACATGGAGGCATCATCGATGGCAAATCAGTTCGAGGGTCGATGAATGCAACCTTCGAAACCATCGATCCCGGTTCAATGGAAGTTCTGGCAACGGTCTGCGAAATGGGTCAAGACGAAGTCGATCAGGCTGTTCAGGCGGCCCATCTCGCTTTTCGGGGAAATGGTGTCAGCGGGTGGCGTGACTTTCCGGTCGAGGAACGATGTGAATTGGTGATGAAGTTGGTGGAACTCTGCGAACGGGACCGCAACGCTCTTCTGGCTTGTGAGATCCGGGACGGGGGCAAAGTCTCGGAGTTGGCCGAAGGTGATTTTGCACAGATTCGTGCTACGGCTGAATACTTCTGCGACGTTGCGCAGAGAATCCCCTTGGGTGACGGTTCAAAGCTGCAGGTGGCCGACAATATCGAGGGATATACCTATCGCGAGCCGTGGGGCGTGGTAGCAGGAATCATTCCCTGGAATTACCCAATCGTGCTGACTTCATGGTTCATGTTCCCGGCTTTGTTGTCAGGTAACTGCGTCCTGATCAAACCAGCCGAGGATACGCCTCTGTCGGCGTTGTACATTGGTAAACTTGCCGAAGAAGCCGGATTCCCACCCGGTGTCGTCAACGTGCTGCCAGGTCGTGGTGAACTGACGGGACAGTTCATGGCCGAGCATTCCGGCATTCGATACATCTCATTCACAGGCTCTCCCGGTGTGGGGCAACATATCCTGCGAACTTGCGACCGACACGGTACCCGCGTGAAGCGAGAGATGGGCGGAAACGGAGCTGCCGTCGTTCTGGACGACGCGGACCCACAGCTCGTCGCTCGGATGATCGGTCGTCATACGAACCAACACTTCGGGCAGACCTGCTGCACCATCCATCGTGTTTTTGTCGACCAAAAAATTGCGGACGACTTCATCGACGCGCAGCGAGAGTTCTTCACCGACTTGAAGATTGGCTATCAGGCCGAGGAAGGAACCCAACTCGGAGCGGTGATCAATGCGACGCAACGTTCACGAATTCTGGCGGCCCAAAAAGAGACAGTAACTCGGGGTGGTCAGGCGATTCTCGATGGCGGCATCGCCGAAGTGGACGGCCGGGATGGCTATTACATCAAACCGGCGATTTATCGGGCATCACCCAATATCAACTGCAATCCCGACGAAGTCTTTCACGCCTTCGCTACGATCTGCCCTGTTTCGAGTCCAGAACAGGCACTGGAATTGGCCAACAACACCCCCTACGGCTTGGGAGCAAGTGTTTGGACCAAGGACATCTCACGAGGCGTAGCCTTGGCAAAACAGTTTCGTGATGGAACCTGCCAGGTGAACTGCCACAACACAATCGCCTACGGATTGCCTTATGCCGGACAGGGGATTTCAGGCGGTCCCGGTGCAGGCGTGAATTGTGAAGAAACGTTCACTGATTACACCGAACTCAAAGCGATCTACGTCGCAGACTACCCCAATGAGTAATTGACCGGTCAGGTTACCTCAATTCATCGACCTTGCAGCAGCAAAACCAGCATCCGCAAAGAGTGCCGCTAACGAGGTCGATTGAATTCATCTCAGACCCGATAATTCAATACTGAACGACATTACAGGTTGCCGATGGGCTTGCCGCTGTGCATCAAGCCCATGAAAGACCACCTTGGTTTTTCATCATTTCCGCTAGAACCTGAATTACAGTGGTTCACGTTTTCCATACAACCGTTGAAACAGAAGCTACATGCTTTGGCACTTTGTTCTTCCCTTTAAAGTGACGTTCTGGACGTTGGCAACACTGTTGGGGGCAGCAGTGCTTATCGCTCCAGTCCTGAGAGCCAAACGATCGCGAATTTTCCTTTGGGGCTTCCCCATGGTTCTGCTGGCATTCATCCCGTCGTGCAGCATCGTGATGAACATCATGGACCGATCGCGGTTTGGCATCTTCGATTACGACGTACCCCAAAATATCGGGGACGTACGAGTGGAACGCTACCTGCCGCCCGCCGCACGTGAGTTGACCATCGACAAGTACGCACGCGGCTACCGTGCCAGATTCCAGGTTGAGCCCGACTTATTGGAAGACTGGTTCGACGGCGTCTGGGACCGTTACGGGGAGTATTCCGTGGACGCCAAAGTTCCACCGCAGTTTTTGTCTTTGACTCGGGAGGCATTTGATGCTGAATTCGGCGGCCTTGGCTGGCCAAGACCAACCGAGGTCGTGTTCTATCAGGGCCCGGTTGCCGAAAATGGCGCGGGTTTCGCTATTTGGTACGACTCAGACACTGGTCTGGCCTATGAAAAATCGCATCACTGGTGATTCAGCTATCTGTCTCTGATCTAAGGCAATTCCAAACAAGCAGCCTGTTGGGTACTGCGAATGTACAGGCGACCATCACTGAAAGCGGGCGTTGACCAGCATTTGCCGTCGATTACTTTTGCGCGTCCCAATTCGCGGTACGCGTCTGATCGTGCTTCGACAACAGCAACCTCTCCAGCGTCAGAAAGCACCACCAGCTTATCGCCAACTTTGATGCAATTCCCTGGACCAAACCCGCGCTCAGACCACTTGATTTCGCCCGTCGCCAATTCAACGCATTGCAGAGGAGCCTTGCCATACTTTTTGAATTCAAAGATGCCGTAAAGATGACCGTCATGCACGACCGGTGTACTCCAGTGATTCATCAGCTCATTTGATTTGAACCATACTTCCTCAGCACGCGGTGAACCGTTGATCTGAAACAAACCTGCGCCAACACCATAACCTGCCGAACAGTAAACCTGATTTCCTTCGCTAACCGGTGATGCTGCCGTCGAGACACTGAAGGGAAACTCACCACGCCAAATTTCTTGACCTGTGCTTGCATCAACCGACACCAAGCCGGACTGCGTGAAAAAGATGACCTGTTTTTTACCGTCTACTGTCGTAACGTGCGGTGTAGCATGCGTGATCATTTCATCACCGCTTTTCCAGATCAGATCGCCCGTCTCGCGATTGAACGCAATGAACGCTTGATTCGGCCCGCCTCCGCCAACATAGACTCTGTCTCCGTCCAGCAAAGGTGACGTCGCATTGAGCCACTTCATGTTTCGGCCTGCAAAATCATTGGGGATGTCGTGCTGCCACTTTACCTGTCCTGTTGTTGCATCAAAGCAGGACAACACCATGTGCGAATCGTAAACGTACACATGATTTTCATCCACTGAAGGTGTTGAGCGTGGGCCATCCCCGCCCCGATTACCCGGCGCGCCGGAGTTACCACCATCATGTCCATATTCGCTCGCCCCGAGTTTCGCAGTCCACCGTTCACGACCGGTCTCGGCGTCCAACGCGACGAGAGTCTCGATCGAGTCGCGTTTCACAATCGTAAAAGCTCTACCACCAGCAACAGCAAACGAACTGAAGCCTTCTGAAACCGGGACTTTCCAAACTTCGCGTGGCCCAGCATCCCGCCAGTTCAAATCACCAATGGATTCACTTGACTTGCCATCACCGGCAGGCCCGCGGTACTGAGACCAATCCTCGGCATGGCCGCAATTCAGGATCAACAGAGTAGCAACGAAGCTAAGGAAAGGAATACGCAGGGTATCAATTGGCATGACTCGAACCTGGACCATTAAGGGGAAGGTAGTTATGGGGCGGGCAAACAGAGAACGAAAAAGGCAATCTGCAAAGTGGAAACAGGTCAGGAACGGCCTTCTGTAGAGCGACATAGTTTTCAACCGTAAATCAACATTACCCATGCCAGACCTTGACCTTCAGCCCAATCCGGCAAGAGACGAGGAATAATGCATCACGGCCGATTTTTTTTCAACTGGCCAAGACAACTCCTAACCACATTTCCCTTCAAGATTGGAAGCGGTTCAGGAATCGGCCTGACAACGATTGGCCAATGTTCCGATTCCTTCAATCTCGACGTGGCAATCATCCCCAGGTTGCAGGAAAACAGGCGGTTTGCGAGCCGCTCCCACGCCAGGTGGTGTACCGGTAAAGATCAGATCGCCGGGAAGCAGTGTCACAATTTTGGTCAGATGCTCGATCAACGTCGGGATGTCAAAGATCAGCTGAGCGGTGGTGCTATCCTGAACCACCTCGCCATTGAGGTGCATCCGTACACGAAGGTCTGACGGGTCAGCCACCTCGCGAGTCGTCACCATGCAAGGTCCAGTGGGGGCAAATGTATCGAACGTTTTCCCAAGCAACCACTGACCGCCAGGCCGACCTTTCTGCCAATCCCGTGCAGAAACATCGTGTCCACACGTGTACCCAAAGACGTAGTCCATGGCATCGGCTGCGGCGACATGCTTGGCCTTTTTTCCAACGATTACCACCAACTCAGCTTCGTAGTCAACTTCGCTCGACACCGCTGGCAATCGAATCGAGTCTCCATGCCCGATCAATGTTGAATTGAATTTACTGAAAACAACCGGCTCAGTTGGAATTTCGGATCCCGACTCAATCGCATGATCCCGGTAGTTCAAACCGATACAGATTACCTTGCCAGGTTGACCTACCACTGGAAGCAGTCTCTCTGGCTCAGGTACCCAAAGTGATCCCTCTGGCTGAACAAGGCTGCTTATCCAAGCAGTACCACGGGAAAAAATTTCCCCATCGGCAGGCGGATCATCCATCAGGGATGCAAGTGGACAGATGGCTCCGGGCTTGTACAGAGCATACTGTGCATTGCCTTGATCATCTTGATATCGACAAAGAGGCATAAAAGGTCCTGATCAAACGTGTTGGCTTTCGCTGGTAAGTTGCTGGTCGACTTCGTTACTGACAATCACGCCATAATTGATCGCCCCCAACCAGCCGCTCATGATGATACCAACACTGCCAGCGTGATACATACCACCGACCTGCTGTGGTAGTGATCGGCTTACTGCCAATCCCTCGAACTTGGTACCAAAACTGGCTCCCATCTCGTGTTGGGTGTAGTGATTAAAAGTCCGCGGAGTGGCTGCTTCAGCGCGATCGATTTTATTTCGGATGCCTGGAATGTACTTTTCCAGCGCATCGATCGTCGTTTCGACGAGTTCTGCTTTGCTGGCAGTATAATCTTCTTCATTCAGATCAGACCAGTCAGACCAATTGGCGTTGGTGCTACTGACGATGGCATAGCGTTCTTTTTTCTCTGGGCGTGTTCTTGGATAGTAGAAACTGAACGTTCGACTGGTAATGTCCCGACTCAGCAACAGGTCAGTTCGGAACTCATCAGCAGTGCTGGTAAAAAACAAGTCACCTGAGGATTCATCAATTTCTTCACCCGGCTTCAACGCCATGTAAACCTGCGTGCTGCTGTTATTCAGGCGGACAGCCCGAGCCTGATCGACGAAATCGCGATCAAGATTCTCGGCCCCGATCATTTTCAGCACGGTTGTCCGCAGATTTGCATTACTGACCACAGCGCGGCATCCGATACGGCGGCCATGCGTTTCAACGGTTGACACTTTGCCATCAGACACATGAATGCGGTCAACGCTGCAATTGATCCGGATATCAACACCGTTTGACTGCAGTTCTTTCTTCATCCGTGCCACCAAATCTTCGGTGCCACCTTCGTAGATAAAAACACCTTTGCTCATGAAGTTGCTGAATACGATCCCATAGGTGATCGCTGGGTCTTCCAGGGTTGATCCGTTGGCATAGGTAATCGGTTCCATCAAAAGACGGACCACGTCATCGCGACCGGGAAAGAAACGATCAAACAACTGCCGCGTGGTCGTCGTTTGATCATCGTAAAAATTCATTCCCCGTGCAGTGTCAAAGAACTCACTGACTGTCTCCGGCTTAATGCCGAAATCGGCTGTCAATAACCGTGTAAAATCTTCGCGATTGAAGGTGGTGGTCAAAGAGAACTGGGGATTGTCAAACCGGATATTCTTGAGCTGAACAATCCGATCCGAAATATCCCGACTCCAGTAACGACGACAGGACTTGATCATGCCGTGCGGAAAACCATGCAACGAAATGTCAAACACATGCCCGCCGGGTCGCAGGAACCATGTAGCCAGTCCACCCAGTTTGTAATGCTGCTCAAGCAACAGGACACGGTGCCCTGCACGTCCCAGAATGTTGGCGGACGTCATCCCCGCCAACCCACTTCCGATCACAACGACATCGTACTGATCAGCTACACCTTTTAAGAAATCACGGGGCATGGGTAATCGGGGGTTTCAACGAAAGGATGGCATTCAACATGCGAAACGAAATTTCAAACCGAATCAGAAGTCTAACGCTTCTCACAGCGACCCCACATCGGGTTGCAGTTCTGCATAAATCCCGATTTGATCATTCTCCGGAGCCCTATCACCGTACAGCAGAAGCGCCCCCTCGCCGACCAACCATCGTTCATCCAGCAATCGAATGGGATCAGTCGCCGCGGCACTGTGCGTTTTTCGACTGACACCGGTGCTGACCACATCGTGGGAACCACGGAAGATTTTCGCTTGTTCGGGCGGTAAAACCGTGGCCATCCGCTGATTTCCCTCGACACTGGCGACAAGTGTCGCGATCTTCCAGCGTCGATCGCGTGGATCTTCAAGAATCCGAATCGTTACGAGCGACTCACCCGCTGGTACGGGAACAGCCCCAAACCACTGGGGAGCGGTCGAATGCCGAGGCCATAGCGAGCTGTAGGCAACCCGAAATCGGGCCGATCCCTGAGGAACCCGTACTCGGACCCGATACGTGAGTGGCTGATCACTGGGAGCTCTGGCTGCGGCGATTTGTCCCGGACCAGTCTCTTGCAAGTACCCCGTTTCCGCACGCAACCTTGTCAACTCTGCCTCGATCCGTCGCTGACGCTGGATGGTGAAGACAAGCCCCATCACCAGAATGACAATGGTGACAAGCCCAAGGTATTCGCGGAGACTTAAACTCCACCGCATGCCGACCCTTGCGGTGGATCGAACGTCCGCGTGCTCCACGAGTACTGGTCGCTGGGGGCTCACCTGCGACCCACGGGACAATCGCCGGGTATCATCTGTCGCAGACAACTCGTGATCTGGCTCAGTAGAGTCGGTGAGAACGGGTGTTGGTTCGGGTTGGCACATGCAAAAATTGTATCGAAACTGACAGTTACCAGTCTGCCGAAGCTGCTGCCTCAGAAATGGGAAACAAAGTTATCAGCAACACGATTGAAATCCTCTGGGACGGCGAAGTTGCGTTAGTGGTCCACAAACCGGCCGGAATTGCGACCCAGGCGGCCGATGGTATCGACAGCCTTGAAACCAGGCTACGGCATCAATTGGCAGACCGCATTGATTATCTAGCGTTTCCGCATCGACTGGACCGCCCTGTGAGCGGTGTCGTTCTGGTCGCGACCCGAAAGCGGGCTGCCAAGTTGCTCAGCGAACAGTTTGCCAGCCGAAAAGTAGGCAAACTCTACCTCGCCACGGTGACCGGAAAAGTCAGCCCGCAATTGCTGGGGAACTGGGTCGATCACCTCAGAAAAGTGGCTGGGAAGTCTCACGCCGAGATTGTCGCACCAACGGACTCGGGGGCTCGTCTTGCCGAAACCCACGCGCAACTGCGTCGCTACGATTCATCGACTGATCGTAGCTTGCTGGAACTCGCCCCCCTAACCGGTCGAATGCATCAACTACGGGTCCAAACCGCTCATCGGGGCCATCCGATCGTGGGGGACTGGCAATACGGGGGAATTCAGCTTTCGGACGCTGCAATCATTCCACCCGAGCAAGGACTGGAAACCAGTGATCCCGCTCAATCTGGCCACCTGACGAAGTCTCCGGTTTCAGAGTCAGCAGTTTCAGAGTCAGCAGTTTCCGGCACCCCAGCCCATCAACCGCCTCGTCGCATCCTGTTGCAAGCTCACAAAATCACGTTTCACGATCCCCGCAATGGCGTACAACAGACGGTGACCGCTTCCGACGAACCCGATCAGAGTGTGTAATGGTGGGGCAGAGCGAAGGTAGGCTGAACGGGTGATTAGCCACAATCTTGGGTGGCTTGCTGTCTTTGCTGGTCTGTGCGTTGTTTTCCCAGCAGATTGTGCGGTTATCTGAGCAAACAGCAGATTTACACCGCCCAACTGAATCGAATATCAAAATGCTTCGAATTGGCGCCGTTTCCTATCTCAACACCAAACCGCTGATCCATACGCTCGCAGAGCGGCTGGGGGATCAGGGCAGCTTGACACTCGACTTGCCCAGTCGGCTCGCTGACGGTTTGCGCACGGGGCAGTTGGACGTCGCTTTAATCCCATCGGTGGAATACTTCAGGGGAGATCGGTACGAGATCATCTCGGATGCCGCCATCGCCTGTCGCGGCCCGGTCTGGAGTGTGCGTCTGTTAAGTCGCGTTCCTGTACCTCAGGTGAAACGCCTGGCGTTGGATGAGGGCAGCCGTACCAGTGCGGCCATGGTCCGTGTACTCCTGCACGAAATGTACGATCTGCGACCCGAGACGGTTGCACTTGGGATCGATGAAAATCCAGAGGATGTGGATGCCGATGCCATCATGCTGATTGGAGATCGCGCGATGCACCCAGCTCGCGGAACGTACCGTGAGATATGGGATTTGGGAGACCGCTGGTGCCGATGGACCGAACTGCCTTTTGTATTCGCGATGTGGGTTGCCCGCGCGGGGATCTGGGACAACGGAACAGACAAGCAGCTTGATCGCAGCAGTCTGGAAACGATGCTGGAGGCGAGTCGTGACTCTGGTCACGAATACATGGAAAACATCGCAGCGGAAGAATCTGCCACCCATGGGCTGACCAAAGAGGATCTACACCGTTACTTTGCTGAAAATCTACACTTTCGACTTGGCCCCGGCGAACGGCTCGGGCTCGAAGCCTTTCGATCCCGTGCCGCCGACCTCGGCCTCGTTCCAGACCCCGAATCAGTCAACGCCTAGAAACTTTAGAAACACTTCCATGATTGCACCAGCCGCAGCCAACATTCGCGAAATTCTGGACAAAGCCATCGCTGGTGAGAGGCTTTCACCCGCAGACGGACTCGCATTGCTTGAGAGTCACGATCTTGCCGCCATCGGTTCTGCCGCCGATCAGGTTTCGCGTCGCATGCATCCCGAACCCTATCGAACGTACAACATCGATCGAAACATCAACTACACAAATATCTGCACGGCAGTTTGCAACTTTTGTGCGTTCTACCGCGGCCCCAAGAGCGATGAAGGCTACGTCCTGCCAAGGGAAGAGTTGCTGAAGAAGGTAGAAGAAACCGTAGCACTCGGAGGTAATCAAATCCTGATGCAGGGTGGGCTGCATCCCAAGTTCAAACTCGACTGGTATGAAGAACTGCTGCGTGACATCAAAACGGCATTCCCAGAGATCAATGTCCACGGCTTTAGCCCACCAGAGCTTCACCATTTCACAAAAGTCAACAACTTGCCCCTCAAGGAGGTCCTCGAGAGGTTAAAGGCAGCTGGCCTCGGCAGCATTCCAGGTGGTGGCGCAGAAATCCTTGTCGATCGTGTTCGTGCTGAGCTCACGCGAGGCAAAGTGATGACCGATGACTGGTTGGAAGTGATGCGGGTCTGGCATCAGCTAGGCGGCATCAGCACAGCGACAATGATGTTTGGGCATTTAGAAACGCTTGCCGAGCGGATTGAGCACCTCGAGCGTGTACGAGAAGTGCAGGACGAAACAGGTGGTTTCACTGCGTTCATTTGCTGGACATTTCAACCTGACAATACCGAACTCTCGCACATCCCGCCTACTGGTTCGTTCGAGTATCTGAAGACTCAGGCTGTAGCACGACTGTATCTCGACAACATCCCCAGTATTCAAAGCAGTTGGGTCACGCAAGGACTGAAAATCGGACAACTGGCAATGTTGTTTGGAGCCAACGACATGGGCAGTCTGATGATCGAGGAAAACGTTGTCGCAGAAGCGGGAACGGTCCATTACCTCTCGTTGACACAAATCCGCGAAGCTATTGAAGAGCTTGGTTTCGAGGCCCGGCAACGCGACGTGTTCTACAACCTTGTCTCGCCCGAGGCCGAACAGAAAGCGATCGACGCCAATCAGAATTTGGGTCCCAAAGACCTTCTCCAATTGAGCGACTGATCCGTCGCGCCCTCAACGCGTGTGGTCGGCTTCCGGTAAACTGGAACCTTATCCACCGTTGCCTGCTTTTAGTCCACCACGGCGCTGCCATGAATTACCTTAACCGCGTCACGCTTGTCGCATTTATCATTGCCCTCTCCGGTTGCCTGCCACCGCACCAACCACAAGTCGTCGACGGTCCGATCAGTGGCAACATCGCCGCCCAGAGACAGTCGATGATCCGATCAGACTGTGGTGTATCTTATAGTGTTACTCACACTTATAACGGCCAGAAATTCGAAGCCGCGTGGGAAATTGGCAATGCCCTGAAACGTTCAGCGCAAGTACAAATCAAGCCACCGATTGACTGGAGCCTTGAGGATCTGCAAGCGGCCACGCAACTGGTATTAGCTGACACGCAAAGCAATCCATGGTATCCCGCGATCAACGATACCGTTCTAGGTCTGATACGCGAGGCTGCGGATGCGAAAGGTGAGAGGGCAGTGGGTGTCGCACCAGAAACGGCTTACGAATTGGCTGTCAAAGTCAAGAAGTACAGCAAGACATGGTTCGTCGAAGTGAAAGTACAAATCACCTATGCCGACGGCACGTCGATCGGCTACTGAGTGATAACACGAATTACCCGCCCAAACATATCCAACGAAGCAAGGTACGAACACAAAAGCGAGTCAGTCAATCCATCGTTTGAGCAAGCCTTCGTAGGCATCAATCCGCCGGTCTCGCAAAAATGGCCAATGAGTACGGACGAGATCCAGCTCATCAAGGGGACAATCTGCCGTCACGAGACAATCATCACTGTGGTTGCCAGCAGCAATCACCTCGCCCCGGGGTGAGGCAATGAAGGAACTGCCCCAAAATTCGAGACGCCCCTCAACGCCAACGCGGTTAGGAGCTCCGAGGAACACCCCATTGGCGATCGCATGTGCTCGCATCGATATCATCCAAGCATCATGTTGGCCCACACCAAACTCTTCTTTTTCATCATCGATCCAACCAATAGCGGTGGGATAAAGAAGGATCTCGGCTCCGGCCAGCGCGAACAAGCGAGCAGCTTCTGGAAACCACTGGTCCCAACAAATCCCGATTCCCAGTTTTGCGTACCTCGTTTCAATGGGTTTGAAGCCAAGGTCGCCGGGGGTAAAGAAAAATTTCTCAAAAAACAGCGGATCGTCGGGGATATGCATCTTTCGGTACACACCCACCAGACTTCCATCAGCGTCAATCACTGCTGCGGAATTGTGGTACACGCCGGGCGCCCGCCGTTCAAATAGTGGCGCTACGACTACGACCTCACGTCGGCGTGCCACCTCTGCCAAGGCATCAACCGTGGGTCCGGGGATCGACTCCGCCAGATCGAACATCCGATGATCTTCTGCCTGGCAAGGGTAGGGTCCGGTAAACAATTCCTGCAAACAGACGACATTGGCACCCTCGTCCGCAGCCCGCTCGATCCACCGAACTGCTGCTTCACGACAGGAATTCGTCGAACCGGCATCTCGCATTTGAACGAGCGTTAAGCGTACATTGCGTGTCACAGAATTATTCTCCACCAAGTAATTAAGAGCCGACCGCCGTGATACATCGTAAGCCCCCGAAGCTGTTCTTTGCAGGGACCGACACCGATGTTGGCAAGACTTACGTGGCTTCCCTCGCAGTACGCCTGCTTCGCAGTACAGGTCGGCGGGTTGGCGTTTACAAACCAGTCGCCAGCGGATGCCGCATGGAACAGAATCGGCTGGTCGCCGACGACGCCGTTGCTCTCTGGACAGCTGCCGGGAAACCACTGACACTGGATGCGGTTTGCCCTCAACGGTTCCTGGCACCACTGGCACCGCCCGAAGCGGCCGCTGCAGAGCAGAAACAGGTGAATGACGGGGAACTGGTCAATGGACTAGAAAAATGGAGTGAAGACTTCGACCTCGTGATTGTCGAAGGTGCCGGTGGTCTATTCAGTCCGCTCGCCGATGGCACGCTGAATATTGATCTGGTTCAGCGATTCAATGCATCGCTGGTCATCGTGGCAGCCAATCGTGTGGGAGCCATTCATCAGACGCTTTCGACCTGTGAAGCAGCTTCAAAACGAGGGGTCCAACCGCTGGGAATTGTCCTTTGCGACCCTACCGGGGCGGCAGACGGATCGACAAACAGCAACGCCTCACAAATTGAGCAATACTGCTCGGTCCCGATTCTTGGCAGTATTCCCTTTAATGGGACAGAGGATGATGCAGCGTTTCTTAAAGGCCTGTCCGACTGCATCGCATCCGACTGACGGCCAACCAAACCGGAATCGATCAGAAACAGGGTCGCAAACCTGCACTTGGTTGAATCAAGCGACTGATCAAATCAGGCCCTTATCGCGGTCTTTCTCAGGGTTTCGGTTTGCGACGCCGAACCGTCCCGGTCTCACCCTCAGCAACACCACTGGGGCGAACACGCTTCAATTGCATGCGCAGGTTGAGAAACTCAACACCCAGCGAAAACACCATGGCAAAGTAGACGTACCCTTTGCTGATCGGTGTTCCCACCGCATCACTGACCAAAACCAGACCAATCAGCATCAAAAAAGAGAGTGCCAGCATTTTGACAGTAGGATGAGTCTGAACAAAGTCACTGATCTGATTTGCAAAGATGATCATGACCGCCACAGAAATGATCACCGCCAATACCATGATCTGAATGTGCTTTGCCATGCCGACAGCGGTGATAACGGAATCGAGAGAGAAGATCATGTCCATGAACGCAATCCGAAAAAGGATCCCCCCCATACCGATGGAGTGTGCCGCAGACGCACCCGTATTTTCTTTTCCACCAGGAAGATTCCCGAGTTCGGATTCTTCCTCATCACCTTCGATCTTGTGGTGTATTTCGCGGACTGCGGTGTAGAGCAGAAAAAGTCCGCCGATCAATAGAATCAGATCACGCCCCGATACCTCGTTGATTTCGGGGTTCTCGGCGAGATACTCCGCGATCCCCGCCGTCGGAGCATACTCAGACAGTTCGAAAACAGTTGCCTGCAACCCCATCAGCCATCCGATCATCAGCAGCAGCAGAATCCGCATGATCATGGCGAGAAACAGGCCGATGCGTCTCGCGAAAGATCTTTTGGACGCGGGGAGTCGGCCAGTGATGATCGCAATGAAAACGATGTTGTCGATCCCAAGAACGATTTCCATCATGGTCAGCGTAATCAACGCCAGAATCGACTCACTCGACCAAAACGACATGTCCGTCGCCAACTCTAATCCCGATGCAAGTATCACTTTGCTTCCTGTGATTCGGTGTTAAACCCCGTACGGTGCCCGCATCGCCCGCCGGCACATCCGGTTGGCTTGGTCATCACCAATGAAGACTTCCTGCGCTGGATCAACCAGGACCTTTCTTCCGAGGATCCACGAGATAGCGGCCATGTGACAGGCGAGGTGGGAACTGCGCATCACGTTGGCGTTCGCCCGTGTTTGCCCTCGCGTCTTGACACAATCAAAGAAATCTCGCACATGTTTCCAAGGAATCGTTCCGGCATCTGCTGGGGTCGGCAATTCGCCACGCAAGCGGTCATTGGAAACCGCCAGACGCCCTGAGTCCCCCGTCTCGATCCAGCCATCAGTGCCCTCAAGGCGAATGGGACACGTTCCCAATCCAAGCCACCCCGATTTTCTCAGCACCACTTTCACCCCATTGCCATAGCGACCGTGAATCACGTTGTCACCAGGTACGTGCTGAGGTTCCCACTCAACCGGCATCGAACCATCCTGACCGCAAGCCCACTGGCAAAGATCCAGCGTATGGGCTCCCCAATCCAGCAACTTGGCACCCGAGTCAAAATCGTGGTACCCGCGCCACCTACCATCAACGTAAGACTGATTAAAAGGACGCCATGGCGCCGGCCCCAGCCAGCGATCCCAATCGATCACTTCGGGCGCAGGTGCAGGTTGAGCAGGCAGCCAATCATGACGATTCGCCAGTTCGTAAATTGACGCGTGTACCGTTTCGATGTTGCCCAACCCACCGCTCTGCGCAAGGCGACAGGCATGAGCAAAATGATTCTGATTTCGACGCTGGGTGCCCGCCTGAAAAACACGCCCATGCCGTTCGACGGTGTCAGCGAGTTTCTGGCACATCTCGATGGTGATGCCACACGGCTTTTCGCAATAGACATCCTTGCCGGCCTGCAAAGCGTGGATCGAGGCAGGCGCATGCCAGCGATCGCCCGTCGCAATGACAACCGCATCAATGTCATCACGATCCAGCATTTCGTGCATATCAATGTAAGTTGCGCACTGGTCGTTACCATTGGCATCGTCAGCCATTTTCTTGACAGCAGCGCGACGGTCAGCACGCACATCACAGATCGCGACGAATTGAACGTCTGGTTGGGCCAGCATTGCCCCGAGTACTTTGCTCCCACGATTCCGGATCCCGATCCCCGCAAGGCGAATGCGTTCGCTCGGCGCGACAGCATCACCTAAACCGAGTGCGGAACCTGGAATGAATGTTGGAATCGACATCCCAGCGGTGGCTTGTGTGAATCTTCGACGATTCAGTTTGTCACTATTACCAAACACAACCATGACCCTTTGCGATTGAATGTCTCCTGAAACGCCAAGCATGCCCCGACGAAGAGATCTGAACAAATCAATCTCAAAAATCGTGACATCGGCAGTATACCGATTCAATACCCACTGGTCAGCCAATCCTGCGATGACGCGGATCAGTTGCCCGAATTATCTCACTGATTCCCGTCTGGTTGAATCCTTTGTACCCATCATCCCGCTGCAAGATTTCCAAGTGTGAGCCAACCGATCCCTGCTCGATAAAATGGTTGAACTGTTCGGCGCTGATCACACCATCCTGAAGCAGCGTTTCCGCCCGCCCCCGGGTAATGCCCCAGACTTCGCCGACGGTGAACGCCTGCTTGAGATGTTCAAAATCTGTAAAGGGCTTCATCGTATCGATGCCGATAGACGCCAACTGCGACCTCGCAGCGTCAAACTCAAACTGGCACTCCAGATGATGCATGCCTGCCTTCATGATCGCTTCACCATGCAATCTACACCACAAACCCACCGTGCCCAGTTCGTCCCTCGCAGACAAGCCATCATGCGCAAAATCGCCTGTCATTTCAGTGGCTGACAGATCAACATCGGCAAAAATCACAATCCCCGCATGTGGTTGCTCCAGAACCTGTGCTCCCCACCCTGCATCAGCCCCTCCATAAAAACGCTCCCTGCACGCAAACCCTATTTGCTCCAACAGCTCAATCAGTCTGCCAAAATGTTCGCGACTGCTTCGATAGGTATGGTGATCATGATTGGCCCAACCTAGCCCAAGGCTGTCCTGACGTTTTTTCTGCACTGTTGCGGCATGATTTCGGCTCTGCCAGTAGTTGCGTTCCGCTTTAAAAAACAGATCACAAGCGCGGTCTGTCCCCAAATCGTTGGACGCAGCCTTGATCAGTTCCAAGGCATGATCAAACCCAGGATCTTCATCACACCGCGTATCGCCGCCACAAAACTCGCGTTGGCGTTGGCAAAAAGCCGTGTCATGATCCAACAACGCCTCGATAAACTCCCCGGACACTTCATCGTCGTCGAACCCGGCCGTGCCATGTCGCTCAACGACCTGCATTTGGTTCCTCCCCGATCGTGCAACCGTTGCCGCCCGAAAGGGCGCCATCGGAACGCCACAAATTGCAGTTTCTGCTAATGAATGAGCCTGCAAAAAGTCCGACACACTTTCGACTTTCAGGCAGACATCCGTCGTGGATCCATCGAAAACCCGGATGGTGGGCAACAGAGCACCCGGGTGACGCCAAACGGTTTCCTTTGGCCCTTCAACTACAAGATCATATCCAACGCCTGACACCCGTTCGGACAACGGATCGTTCGCGGGAAGACACAGGTGATCCACCCAGTCCATCAACCTTGTCCCGGTTTCGTTGAGCATTCTGTCCCGTAGGTGACTGGCAAAGGGAATATCTGCGACGACAGCCTCCACTCGCTCAGTAACGAGACGCCCAGCGTCAGGACACCGTTGCCAGTCAAAATCCGCCTTCAAGATTCGATTCATGATTGCCATCCCAAGTTGCAAACCCCAAACCTTCAGATTGCATTGTATCCGTGCAAGCACGATCTGAAAGATGCGAAATAGCTACCTGATACCATCCAGATCTGGTTCACAATTGCGTAACGGTTGCACGCAACGTGAAAGACCGGTGTATAGTAATTTGCCTTGACCTCACCTCCCCGTCGGGATTCACCATGAAACGGCGCAACTTTCTCCTAGCCTCTTCTGCACTGATCGCCGCCTCGCTGGACAGAAACACCACCGCTGGCGAAAACGCGGGCAAGATCAAAAAAGCGGTCAAGTATCACATGGTAACGGGAGACCTGACCGTCAAAGAGAAGTTTCAACTGGTGAAAGATATTGGCTTCGATGGTATCGAAACACGCGTCGCTCTGGGAGAAAAGAACAAGGCACTGGTCGAGTCCTACCTTGCGGCGAGCCAACAGACAGGCTTGCCCATCCACGGTGTGATTCATTCCAACAACCCAACGCTGAAACAAGCAGTCGACCAAGCCAAGTACTTGGGCGCGAACTCCGTGCTGCACGTGGTGCCTTACAACCAGAAAATAGGCTACCGTGAAAATTATCAACGGACGCAGCAGACAATCCGTGTTGCCACCCCTCACGCCGAAGAAAAGCAGGTGATGATTCTGCTGGAAAACGTCTGGGCCACGTTTCTGATTGATCCTGTTGCCATGGCCAGATATATCGACGAGATCAATAGCCCGATGGTCGGTGCCTACTTTGATGTCGGCAACGTTGTCCGCTGGGGATGGCCACCCCACTGGATCGAAGTTCTGGGACCACGGATCAAGAAGCTCGACATCAAAGAATACGATCTGAAGATTGCAATGAACGAGGGAATGCGCAATGGATTCAGCCAACCCTTGGGATCAGGAAGTATTGACTGGCAACAAGTCCGAAAGGAACTGGCACGCATTGAATACAACGGTTGGGCAACAGCCGAAGTCAAAGGTGGTAATCAGGCAAGGCTGGCGGAAATTGCTTTGCAAATGAATGACGTCCTGCAATTGTGAGTACTTGATTTAGCCGCAACAATTCAGGACACCGATCTCATCATTCAGCTTGACTGCTGGGTCTTGCCGCGATCTGGTGTTCCGGTCGCGATATCACTGGAATCTGCGGGACGCCAAAATGTGTCAGATGCTGGTTGGCGACTTGCAACTGCGGTGAATCGAATTTGTGGGCGATTTTGTCCCAGTATGCTTTGTCGTTAACCAGCAATTTTGCCAACGAAGCCGGAGTGTCATCAACCAACGGCCTCAAACGCAGGCAGATGTTTCGAATTCTTGCTGCCTGTTCGGCGTCGAGTTCATCAGGCGACAACTGCTGCAATACCGGAAGTACTGGCGTGCCCCACGAAATCAATTGACGATGCGCCAACACGCGTTTGGTTACCCGAGGCGAGCGGAGCAGTTCAACCATGTCTTTGATTTCGACAGCACTTGGAGTCCCACCTCTACCAGCCTGCTCAAGCATGGCGATTCCAGCAGCTTCTGACAGCACCCCCAGGGACTGCCCACGCAGTAACCGCTGGATGAGTACGCCGAAATGCAAATCAAAGCTTTCCTGATCATCATGCCTTAGATGCATCAACGTAGCGCCTTGATGACGATCACTTAGATCACCGCGAGCAAGACGCCAAATGATCATACCGAAATCAGGCTGCTCGAGAATGGAACGCTCTGCACTCTGCGGAAACCACGATTCCATGCGTACCGTTCCGGAGTGCTGGACATTCAAAGTGATGTGGTGTTCATCGGTTTGAAAAACATAATGAAGTGAGGGAATACCGCGTTCAGAAGTCACGGTAATGCTTTCATAAACCCCCTGCTCATTGCAACTTTGTGAACCTTTCCGATGCCTCGGAGAATCGAGACACAAGCGGCCCTGAATGAACTGAAAGTGAACCACACCTGTGGTCGCAAAGAACCCAGCGTCGTGGGTACCTGATCTCGTCGAAGAAAGACGCTGATCTCCGGGCGGTCCCTGTGCAAAGGACGCCACGTCCGTGATGGACAAGCCGAATACGGCTAGCAACAAACTGCACCTCATCCCTGAACCCTCTCCTTCCCCGAATCCTTCGGGTCCCATGGTTTTCCATGGCATGGTTGGGTTCACCTGGTGATCAGTGCGTCTGATCACAGACGGCTCGCGGCAAGCTTGTTTTCAGCTAATCGTTCACGTCTGACGGAAAACCCTATTTTGTGGGTAACTTGGTTACGGTGGACGCGTAGGCCGTGCCTCATCGGGCAGGCCGACGAGTCCAGATATATTATCGACAGAAATCATGTCCTGAATGAAGATAAGATTTTTTGATCATTCACTCTCGCAAATATCTCTGCGGTAAACCGCTCGAAGATCATTACCAAGCGGCTCAATCGAAGCCAACCGGAATGATAGCGCATCAGTGACTTGCTCAATTCCAACGCCACCAACCGGACCCTTTGCCGCCTGACCGCCGAACAGTTTGGCACCGAGATACACGTGACATTCATCGATCTGGTCGGCTGAAAAAAAGCTAGCTAGCAATCCGGCACCACCTTCCAGCATCAAATTTGTCATCTGCTGTTGCCCAAATATCTGCAAAGCCTCGCTGACCATTGCCGTTGAATCACAACTGGCAACAGGGACCAAATTAGCGCCAGCGGCCTTCAATGCAGCAGCTTGCGACGACGGAACCTCTGGCCCAACCACCAGCGTCAAAGGTGTCTGGTTTGCGGTTTGCATCAATTTGGAATTGAGCGACGGCAGCCGATGCTGACAAAAAACAATCCGTTCTGCCACTCGTTGATGCAAAAGGTCAGGGTCGTGCAACCGGGCAGTCAGCATGGGGTCATCAGCCAGCACGGTCCCCATGCCAACAGCGACACCGTCGACTCTGGATCGCAACTTGTGAACTTCGTCACGAGCTTGCATACCGGTGATCCATTGGCTTTGCCCGACAGTGGTAGCGATCCGCCCATCCATGGTCATGGCCCACTTTGCGATCACCCAAGGGCGGCCTGTGCGTATCTGCTTTAAATAGGGTGCGTTCAAATCTTCGGCCGCATCGCCGAGGACTCCCACGGTTGTCTCGATACCGGCTGAATTCAGCAAACGCAGCCCACCACCATCAACCTTGGGGAAGGGGTCCGCCATCGCAACAACCACTCGCGCAAGACCCGCATCAATCAATGCCTGAGAGCAGGGAGGTGTCTTCCCATGATGACAACAGGGTTCCAGCGATACATAAGCAGTTGCTCCGTGTGCCTGCTCGGGTGAATCAAGTGACCGCAGTGCTTCCACCTCGGCATGCAGGCCACCAAACTTTTGGTGGTATCCCTTGCCGAGCACCCGGCCATCACGAACAAGGACGCAACCGACCATTGGATTGGGTTCAACCGCACCGATCCCCAACTTGGCCAACTCGATCGCCTGACGCATGAAATGCTCGTCGTTTTTTTCCGACGCATTTTTTTCGCTCAATCGCTGGCGTGGATCACCGTCTGCTGATTCCGTGGTGGGCAAGGGTGCCATCGTTGATTCAATCCATTCCGGGAACCCAGAGTTTACCACCGCCGCCGCCGCCGCCTTCTGCAGCAGGTGACCCACTATCGGGCGTCCACAATTCATTCCCGCCGCCAGAGGCTTGCGGTCCCTGCGCTGCCGGTGCCTGTCGCGGACTGCCATCGGGACTGATCAATCCGTAAGCCATCAGCGTCTGTTGCAACTTTGCCATGACTTCGGGCTCGTTACCATACTGACTTGATAGTGTCTCGACAGCATTTTGGAATCCTGGGCCATCACCTGCGGACAATCGAAGTCCAACTTCACTTAGCAACAAATTGGCCGTTGGGATGCCGTTCGCTTCTGCGAACGCCTTCGCCTCTTCCAAAAGCGAAACAGCCTGCTCGTTGCCCTCGGCAGCATTGATTAGGGTCATGTACGCAAGCATTTTGGCTGGTTTCTGCTCTTCGCTCAATTCGGCTCCGATCAACTGTTTGGCAACACGCCGAACGGTTGGTGTAGCAGAGACCTGCTGAGCACGCTGCAGCAGATAAATCAGTGATTCAGCGTCCAGATCAGAACAGTCGACCCGATTGAGATCCTCGTTTGGCAGCGAATCAACCGCGTTATTCTCTGGCTTGAGCATTGGCTGCGGTTCGAGTTTTGCGATCCGATACGCCTCGTCAATGATTCCCTGCCCTTTGGCAACGAGTGCATCGTATTGTTCGACAATCCGCATCATGACCGTTCGTTCGAACAGTTTTGACTCGTCATCGCAGGTTGACGCAAGTGAACCACCCTCCAGGATTGGACTTTCAATCGAAGTGATTGCCGTGGGCATGCGTGCTGCCATCAAACTATTCTGCAACTTTTCTGCCTCGGCAGGTTGCGCCTGAAAGCGAATCATGGCAACCGCCGGTTGGCAGGCAACCAGCATCGGCAACAACTCACCTTTTTTCTCCTCGAGATCGACATCGCCCACGGCACTCTGAATCCCCGACTTCACCTCGCTCAACAGCGGTTGGCGAACATCCAGAACTTCGAGCCTCGCTTCGCGGTCTGTCTGTTTTCCGTATACAAACACGAGTGCGATTGCCTCAGGCACCTCATCCACAGGTGGCAACACCTCCAGCGATTCTGGTTTTTCCCGATCGAGCATCTGAAACCCGCTGCGGGGTGGCACATCTTCTTCGGAGGTCCGCATTCCAGCCAACAGATCGGCTGGCAACGACACGAACCGCGAGTTAGCCATCAGCGCCATTTCGATCTGCTCGGGATCCTGAAGATCACCATGCAGCTTCATGATCGGAATCGAGATTTCTGCGGAAGTCGGATCAACCAAGGCTGACATTGCCCGGTTACGGACACGCTGTTCAAAGTCAAGCGACTCGCATTCGGACAGTTTTTTTAAAAGTTCGGACTGGGCATCCGTGTCACCACGCCAGATTGCACAGGTCAACAGGCCCGAGAGAATGGCAGGCTCCTGAGCAACGGTACGGCGCAACGACTGAAACTGTGCCTCTGCAAGATCAATCTTGTTGCTGCGAAGCAGATTTGCCGCTTCGTCGTAACGTTCACCCCAATCCGCATCGGCTGGACGCGAGACTGGTTGGGGAACAGTTTTCATCAATTGACTGATGGTGGGTGCAGAATTCATCTGACGCAGCACCGACACAGATGCTTGTCCCCCCTCGTATCCTGTGGCCATCATTGAAAGTGTCGCGTAGACGCGAGCGGTCAGAAAGATTCCGCGTTGAGCCAACGAGTAGGCAAGTACCGATGAGACATCCAGAACAAACGAATCAACATCGCGTCCACTCTCAGTGAGAGCCTCAAGCATCGATGCAGTCGCGTCCTCAACTTCGCCATGGAACAACTTCGCCGCCGCACGCTGCGTCAATGCCAGAGGATTGCTAGGCTGCAAGCGGATGAACCGATCAGCATTCTCACTCAGGGAATCATACTCACGAAGATCCAGCAGCAACCGCCCCCTGATCGCCAAAGCCCAAGCTGCATCCGGATGCTCTTGCAAAATCGATGAAAGCTGGTCGAGTGCTGGAACCACCTGTCCACCGTCAACCATGTTCAGCACAGCATCGAGTTCAGAAACCGACTCTTTGCATTTACAGAATTTGATTTTCTTTCCGCTGCCGCAGGGGCAAACAGCATATTTATCGACAGACATCGGGTCGTTTTGCCAATCAAGGGAAGGGAACGGGGCGAGACTGCCTCCGGGAACTCCAGACTTTACCATGAGACGCAACCAATCCCATAGCCCTGACCGGCTACAGCACGGCGGACGACGTAATTTCCCATCTGCCAGAACCACGAAAGTTCCAGCGACAAGGGTCATCCCCGGCTCTTGCCCTCCATGACCGATCCAGCACTCGCCAACTCAGGCAGGCCGGCCGATTGTGTCACGCCGACCCCATCCACAACATCTGCCGCCTAACCGCTGGCAGAAGCAGCGTTGGCAGCCTCTGGCTGCACTTCAACAGAAGCGGGTCGAAGCAGGTTGTGAAGATTGGAATTCCGAGGCAAAGGTCGCTGCCCATGCACCGTTTCACGATCCAGCTCGAGGTAACGAATCGCAATCAATTCGGTCAACTCTTCGAAAACCGAACGAACCTCACGCTCAACCAATTTATCGGCCAATTCGCGTCCTGCGACTTCGCCCGGTTGCAACTGGTGCCGGATGACCATGCGTTTTTTCATCAGCTCGGAAAAACGTTTTGCCACCCGCGGATCGGTCGAGATTCGCACATGGTCAAATTCATGCAAGAGGATCGGATTGGACCAGAAGCCTTCTGCTGCGGGTTGGTCACGCAGCCAGATCACATGTTTTGATTTCCATTGCATCCTGCTGAAACGAACATTGATCAACAGAACACGGCCCCCCTGCTCATCACGCAGTAGATTCAGATTGGATTGACTCTTGTATGTATAAGACATGTCGTAGCGTGTCTCACCAACGATTCTGGGATCGCCCGAGTCAACCCGAGCCCCGATCTTGAACGATACGTCACCCGCAGCAATCAACTGTTGCAATTGCTGAGGGGGATTCGGAAATTGCGATAGTTGCAAATCCCGTGGTACTTGCCCGATCGCCAGATTCGCTGTCCCAGGCGGGGTAAATCCCGACGCGAACAAAACGGCTCCCCACAGCAGTGAATGGTCACAAAGAATTTTCAAAAACCGATCTTTACCCATGGCATCCAACCTTGCTACCGATAATCAGAGTGAGTCACTGCGCTGCCACTCGCGGCGTTCCTGACAAAACCGAACGAACCCCAATCGGAGGAACCACGTCATGGTGTTGTGTCTGAAACTGGTGGCTATGTTGCTGCTGTGGGCAGCTCCGGGTTCAAGATCAGAAACTGGTATCACTCGAAAACAAGTCGACCTGATCGAATTGAATCACTTCATTGACGAGGAAGGTCGTGAAGTGTTCCGCCAAGTTATCTTTTATGACTGGTCAAAGTCCAAACAACGGTTTCACGTTCGCGCCTGGCGTCTGATCAAAAAAGAAAGTCAGCTGCCGGTCCGCCAGTGGAATCCCGACTTCTATCAGTGTACGTGGCATGATGGGCCGCTGCTACGCCAAGTTCGCGCCAGCAAGCTGCGAGAAACGTGGACCCAACAGGACCCCGAACGGGTCAATCGGGCACTGCTGCCTGAGGATCAACGGTTGCCTCTGTTTCCGCCGCGAGTGGCACGCAATCCACAAACCGCAAATGCAAGCCCAGTTCGATCCAATCGATAAAGCATCAGAAAGCAAGTCTTAGAGCGTGGTGCAGACAATCAAGCACTGCGTCCTGTCTACCAAGTACTGATTGCCAGTTAGTGCGGAGTAACGCAGAACGCTAGTTTTGCTCGACCGGCCCCAACGCCCCGTCGGTAAAATCTTTGACATGATCAAGCAGTTGATCGTAAGAAATCGTTTCGACGTCTTCCCCAATCAGTTCGACCTCGAATGGCCCCTGATAATTACAATCACGCAAGGTGTCAAGAATAGCACGAAGGGGAACACAGCCATCACCCAATAGACAACGATTCATCTCCCCCAGCGGCGAATGCCGGGCATCCCCCAACTGCACTGCATGCAAGTGGGGAATGACATCGGGCAACCAGCGAACCGCTTCTTCGTCCATGCCAACGTGATAGGTATCGAGCACCATGCCCAATTGTGGACTGTTCACCGCCTCGATGATATCGAGAGTCGACTGCAAATCATTTACAAACGACCACTCATTGCCGCAACCGGGATGAATCGGTTCGATGGAAAGCCGCACTCCAAAATCCTCTGCGACTTCAGCAATTTCTTTCAACGCATCACAAAGCGTTCGCCGCGCGTGGTTACGAATATGATTATTGCGTCCTCCCGCCAGAACGATCAAAGTCCCCGCACGCAAGCTGGCAGCATCATGCACAGCTGCGACCGCATCATGAACAGCGTCCTCAAAAGCACGCCCGTCACTGCCGGTGAACCCCCCGGCCCAGGAAAGCGAAGTCACTTCCAGCGAGGACTCAGCCAACAGATCAATCGCACGATCAATCCCAAAGTCTTCCAATTTGGGTCGGTAGATACCAATCCCCTTGAAGCCCCGCATCGTGTAGGCATGGACGTCTTCATCAAACGCCCAGCGAAGTGTCGAGAGCTGACTGATTGCAAGCGTATTCATCCGTGGCTACTGGCTTGTCGTTGAACTGGGCGGATCGGACACGCGGCAGTATGTTTTGAAACGCGTCGATTGTAAAGATTCGGTAACAGGATATCGGCTGGAATGCCGCGATCCAAGATCACTTCATGTGCGGCAGGCGACGCCCCTGGCTACTCGCTGTCGCCAATTGTTCGCTCAATTCATCAATTGACAACGGCACAATTGAGATTGTCATCAGCGATTGGGGGTCTATTTCGCTACTGGCTCTGCGTTTTGCTAGCTGCTCAACTTCTTCTTCCAGAGCATCCAACCAAGCCGGTACATCGAGCCCAACACCGGTCGGATGGCGGGTCAGCAGTTCCGCTTCCTGTTCCAACAAATCGAACGCATGACCCGCTCGATTCGCTTCGGCATCCCGCATAGCAGGCCCCACCAGCGCCCTCATTCGGTCAATTGTCATCGGCTGCACAAATCGCTCCCGAATCCGGTCGGCGACCGTGGGCATCCGCATGGCATACTCTTTTTGCAGCTGGCCGAGCTTATCAACATAGATATCCGCCTCGGTCCCAATCCGTTCACTCAAGCTGCGTCGCCACATCATGGCTGCTTTTTCCAGCCCGCTTCGTACCAGCACTTCATGTGCCCACATGACCGGCTTCAGATTCCAGGCGATTCGTTCGTACTTCACACGCAAACGCAGAAAGTCCAAGAACATGTAGACGAGTTCACCGCGATCACTCTGCGTGGTTGTGCTGTTGTAATCTAAATACTCAGTGTGGTGATCAATCAATGACTCATAAACCAGCGTCATCCAGCGATCCGCTTCGGCGACAGGCAGAAAGCCGCTTTCCAAATCCTCCACCAGACGTGTGTCGGCAAGATGGTCCTCTCCTTCTTCCATGGCACGCGTGAGCCACTGCGAGACTCCCTGATGCAGAATCGCACGGACGTTCCCCAATTGCAGGAACATCTGAGTGAAAACAGGATCGCCATAATCTTTCACGAAGGAAACCAGAATCTTCCATTTTCGTGGGTCGGTAACGATTTCCAATGGAGACAAACGCAATGTTTGACTATGTGCCAACCAGCTGCCGAGCAGCGTTTCCGTCAAACGTTCCAACAACGGAACCAGTGCTTCTGCATAAGAATTTTCGTCAATCAGACTTTCATCTTTGTCACTTTCATCTCTGTCACTTTCATCTCTGTCACTTTCATCGGTCACTTGCGTCTGTCTCGTGGACTCGACGAGTGATGCCACCAGCGAACGAAAGCCTGCGCGGAACAGTCCATCAAATTCGGTAACGGCACCAGCCCCGATGGGATTGCTGGTTTCCATCTCGCGGGCAGTTTCAACCAGTCTGCAGGTTTCGACCAGCAGACCGCGTCGCGGCAACCAGTGCATCAAATGGCGAAGCACCCGCTGACGTAATCGTGCCAAATAGATTTTGACGGGGTCTCCACCTCGCGACAAAGGAATGTAAAGCAGATTTTTATCACGTAGTGCATCAAGAAAAGGCGGGAACAATTCACGCACCTGCTGCTGGTCACTGGCGATCAAGGCACCAAACATCCGCACTGCCTGGGCATCGTCTTCGACCATTTCCTCTTCGGCAACAGGATTCGCTTTACCGCCCGATAGAGCGAGCAGTGCACCGCTGATCAAACGGCGTGAATCCGACATTTCAACGGCGGCGCCGATGATTCGCTCCATCAACGAATCCCTCAACACCCGGCGACGATCGTAACTCCGCATCGACTCTTTGTCGGTGCCTGCCGGTGCGATTGGAAACTCACGAACCGCGTCAAGCAGTTCCAGTAAACCAATGCGATTCTCGCGGGCACGCTTGGCCCATGACTGCAAGGCCTGAACTCGATCGCCCAGATCAGCCTGATCATGATCTGCGACTGCGATATCGGCTGCGACTGCCCACATGCGAGCAAGTGATTGCATAAAATTGAGGTGTTCAATTAAACGCTTGGATTCGGCTTCCAACGCATCATGGCCAGTCTCATCGGCAAAACCGAATACTGACCCCTCATTTCCATCGTCAGTCGTATCGCGGTAGGTGACTCCTTCGTAAGCCGCATCGTAGAGCCCATCACTATCATCACCCTCTTCGGAATCAGCCGCCGTCAGTTCGCGATCCCAATCACGAGGTTTTTTTTCTGTTTGGCCGAGAACAAAGTGGGGAGCTGACCAAAAGACCTCTGCATTGGCTTCAAAATAATCGAACATTTTCCGCACCAATGGCCACACTTCCGAGGTGTCCCGATCAGCCACCTGATCAATCGACGGCTCACCGTAGGTGGCGACGTCACCAATGGCGGATCGACGGAGATGCAACAACCAACGCTCCGAGAGTCGTGGCAGCGAATTGCCCCCCAGACGTAGCCCCACCCGCTCGGCATTACTCAGCCAATGCACCAACAGTGCCATCGCCGGGACAAAGTCCTGACGCTCAAGAAGTGCCGAGATCACCAACGAGTATGCACGGGGCGAATCAAACAGGTCGGCGTGCGGAGCCCAGAAGGCGACGTTCCCCGCTTCGGCGCCACCCTTGTGCCAAAGCCGCAGTGCCCGCGCGACCAGTTTCGCCGACTCGTAAGACTCAAGCGGATCAGCTGCCTCTATCGACTCCACCGTGTGCGCGGCGTAGACGCGCCACCACTCCGCCATCTCTCGATAGCAGTTTTCCATCTCGTCGTACGCAGCTTGATCATTTCGGGCCGCCGCCTCGCTCCAAACCCGCGCCGTGTAGCCAAACATCTGCTCGACCAGATACAGCATGTCGTCGACACGCGAATCATGGACACCACTCTCTGGCCCCGGATAGAGACTGAAATTGCCACCGTAAGCAAGCATGTCCCAAGGATCGATCAGCGCACCACATTCAATGGCCCGCTTCATCAAGTCGAATGTGATGACGGGTACTTTGACAGCAGCTTCCAGATCGCCGGCGCGAATGGCCCGCAACCCGAGGGTCATCACACAATCAATCCGGCACATCATGCGTGCTGATGCTGCCGACACAGTATCGGTTTGGCGTTTTGCGGCATCAGGATAGCCCATCCGGGCGTACAAGCGTGCCAGTTGAACGTGCTGCAATTGTGCCGCCCGCCTTTCGGCCAGAGCGGCATTCAGATGCTGGCGAGCGGCACCGAACGGCTGGCGACGCAATTTTTGCTCACCATACAACCGCTCTGCATGTTCGCCAGCAATCTTCGTCATGCAGTCTTCATAGTAAGCATCACGGTAGGCAGCGATGGGCTTCATCAGCCCGCCCAACGTGATGTCACTGGTATAGGCACCCGGCCCCCACCCCGTGATTCCGGAAGCCATCAGTATGGTGCCAGCCAACACGCAGGCTGCCTCGACAACTTTTTCTTCTCTCTCGATTCCTGTCTTATCAGTCACCCGGCTCAAGAGAGCCTCAAGAGTGACCTGCCGCAACACAAAGCGATTGTAGTACCCATCGAGTGAAATCGAGCGTTCGTCCCAACCACCGAAGTGGTAGTTGGGGCGTCGATTCACGGGATGATCAAAGTCATAAGCCCGGGGATCGATGGCAATTTCTTCGACGCGGTCCAGATCGAATGATGCTGAACGCAGGATATCGTCGGCCGTCGTTCGCAAGGCCTCGATCGCCAGTTCGATGATCTCACGATAGGGTCCCGAAGAAAACCCCGAATCTTTGACATACAACGGAACAGGACAAACGAACTCGTTGCGGTACGGCTGGCATGTCCTGTTCTCGAGCATCGCCACCGGACGATAACCAACGAAGTCGTCCAAGCGATCAATTGCGGCCTGAACAACCTGGTCATCTTCGCCTGCCAAACCAACGCTCAGCAATGCGTCGGCCGCACGTGCCATGAAAAAACCATTGAACAGCAACTCCGGCACCTGATGAAACAGCAGGTCACGGTGAAAATCCAGATAGGCCGGCAGCAGTTCGCTCCACAGCAAAGTGACCAATCGCGACGCCTGCTGGCAATCATTGAACGCAGGCTGATCACTTTGCAAGCTAAGGAGTGTTTCGTTGATCCAATCCTTGACCACCAGCCATGCCGGCGGTCCCGTCAACGGGTCTCCGGCACTGGCGACATCAAAAACACTGTTCCACGCTGCCATGATCGAGGGATCACTGGCACCCGACGAGAAATTCAGATATCCCGCCAAGCGATGAAGTGTTTCGCTCAAAGTTTCTGGTGGCGGGGTATTGGACATCAAGTCAAACGCATGGAGGTGGGAACCGAAGCACTGAGATACGCGTGGTTGAACTATTTCTTTTTGCTGGTTTTTCTGGTTGCCTTCTTAGCCACCTTTTTCTTGGCAGGCGACTTCTTTTTCGCGTTCACCTTTTTCTTGGCAGGCGACTTCTTTTTAGTGTTCGCTTTTTTCTTGGCAGGCGACTTCTTTTTGGTAGTCGACTTCTTCACTGCAGTTTTCTTGGAAGTACTTTTCTTGGTCGTCGTCTTCTTAGCTGTCTTTTTCTTGGTCGCCGTCTTTTTCTTGGCAGCTTTCTTAGACGCTTTCTTGGACACTTTTTTGGCAGTCTTTCTCTTTTTGCTACTGCCGAACGCAGTTGCCCAGCCGTCAGAGTACTTTTCGTTGGTTCCGATACGAAGAATCGTCATGATCATCTATTCCTTAAAGTAAAATTCAAATGTATTGTTAAGCGGTGTCCGAGTGATCAGTCAGGAAGGATCAAGAAACAAGACGCTGCCATCGGCACGACATCTTATCGTCAACCATGTGACTTCCGTGACCCCACGTGTAGATGTGATCCGGCTTTAATTTGTCAGCCGGCATGAATGCTTTTGTATTTGGATCGTCGAGAACTGCTGTCATCATTGGGATCATCTCCCATGCGTTCACGTAAATTACGTTCGTAGGTATCGAAATTGCCTTCACACCACGTCAATTTACCATCGCCTTCGAAGGCGAGAATATGGGTCGCCAACCGGTCAAGGAACCAGCGGTCGTGACTTATCACGACGACACATCCCGCAAAGTTCGCGATAGCCTCTTCGAGCGCTCGCAAGGTGTCCACATCAAGGTCGTTGGTCGGTTCGTCCAGCAACAGAACATTGCAGCCCTGGCGTAACAACTTGGCCAGGTGCACACGATTGCGTTCACCACCGGACAGGTTTCCGACCTTCTTTTCCTGATCCGACCCTTTGAAATTAAATCTGGCAACGTAGGCACGAGCGGCGACATTGCGGCCTCCCATGACAATCATCTCCGTACCACCACTGATTTCTTCGAACACGGTTTTATCAGCCGAGAGTGAATCACGACTTTGATCGACATATCCCATATCGACCGTATCCCCGACCCGAAACTTTCCTTTGTCCGGCTGATCCTGCCCGGTCAACATGCGGAACAGTGTTGTTTTGCCGGAACCATTGGGACCGATCACACCGACAATCCCACCTGCGGGCAAACGAAACGACAAATCATCAATTAGAACTTTGTCGCCAAAGGCTTTATGAATGTCAGTGGCCTCGATGACAAGTTCACCGAGATGTTTGCCAGAAGGAATCTGGATTTCCAGATCGTCTGGCCGGTCCTCATAGGTCTGCGCCGACATTTCTTCATAAGACCGGATCCTCGCCTTGCTCTTGGCCTGCCTCGCTTTGGGACTCATGCGAATCCATTCCAACTCACGAGCGAGCGTCCGCTGCCTGGCCTGTTGCTGTCGTTGCTCGACCTGCATCCGTTTTCCACGGGCTTCCAACCAGGCGGTGTAATTACCCTCAAAAGGAATCCCCTGACCGCGATCAATTTCCAGAATCCACTGCGCTACATTATCAAGGAAGTATCGATCGTGAGTCACCGCGACAACGGTCCCGGGGTACTTTGCCAGATGCTGTTCGAGCCACGAGATGCTTTCCGCATCAAGATGGTTGGTCGGTTCGTCAAGCAACAACAGGTCAGGCTGACGAATCATCAGTTGACAGAGCGCCACACGGCGTCGTTCACCACCCGACAACTTGGTGATTTCGGCATCACCCGGAGGCAGATTCATGACCATCATCGACATTTCAACCTGACGATCGAGTTCCCAAAGATTATTGGCTTCGATCGTGTCCTGAAGCTGTGCCATTTCATCGCACAATTTCTGCATCTGCGCGTCATCAGTCACTTCACCAAGCAGCATGCTGATTTCGTTGTAGCGATCCAGAATCGCCTGACGTTCGGTAACAGCTTCCTGAACGTTTTCGAAAACCGTCTTGGTCTCATCGAGCGGGGGTTCCTGAGGCAGGTAACCGACCGTCGATCCGTTAGCAAGTCTTGCCACACCGTCAAACTCGGTGTCCTGACCCGCCATGATCCTGAGCAGGGTTGACTTACCAGCACCATTGGGACCAAGAACGCCGATTTTCGAACCGGGATAGAAGGCTAACCAGATATCGTCAAGTACAACCTTTTGACCATGCTTTTTGGTGAGGTTTTCAACTTGGTAGATGTACTGACGGGACATGAATCGACAATCAATTTTCGGTAACAGTTCTCGGACAAAACGCTTGGGCGGTGCCTGGCTAGCACACCCTGCAAGACTTCAACAGACCTATTCCCACTCAATCGTCGCAGGTGGTTTGCTACTGATGTCATAGCAGACCCGATTCACACCTTTGACCTCGTTGATGATGCGGGAACTCATGCGTGCCAACAGGTCATATGGCAAACGACTCCAATCAGCAGTCATGAAATCATTGGTATCCACACTGCGGATCGCGACGGCATTTTCATAAGTTCGCGCGTCTCCCATGACTCCCACGCTCTGCACGGGCAGTAGTACGGCGAATGACTGACTGGTTTCGCGGTACAGTCCTGCATTCTCGATCTCTTCGACCACAATTGCATCAGCCTCTCGAAGCACCGCAAGTTTCTCACGCGTGATTTCACCCAGACACCGAACAGCCAATCCGGGGCCGGGAAACGGATGACGCCACACCAGCGATTCCGGCAAACCCAATTCGAGCCCGAGACGCCGAACTTCGTCCTTGAACAGATCACGCAGAGGCTCGATCAATTCAAAACCAAGCTCATCTGGCAAACCACCGACGTTATGATGCAACTTAATCGTTGCCGCAGGTCCGTCCGGGTCTGCACCACTTTCGATCACATCAGGATAAAGAGTTCCCTGGGCAAGGAACGAAGCACCGTCAATATTGACGGCCTCTTCCTTGAAGCATTCGATGAAAGCGTGACCGATCCTGCGGCGTTTCTCCTGCGGTTCGCTAATGCCCGCAAGTGTCGCCATGAACTTCTCTTCGCCCTCGACGACGTGCAAGTCCGTCTTGAAGTGATCACTAAATTCGCGGATCACAATCGCCTGCTCATTTTTTCTCAGCAGACCGTTATCGACCAAAATGCACGAAAGCTGTGAACCAATAGCTTTGTAGAGCAACGCCGCGACAACACTGGAGTCCACGCCACCACTGAGCCCACAAATCACGCGGCGGTCACCTACCTGCTCGCGAATTCGCTTGATGTTTGCCTCTGCAAAGTCACCCAGATGCCAAGTCTGCTGACAACCACAGACACCAATGACAAAATTCTCCAGCAGACGTCCACCCATCGGGGTATGCGTCACCTCGGGGTGAAACTGGATGCCGAATACGGGCAACTCGCGATGACGGATCGCTGCGTAGGGACAGGTCCCCGTCTTTGCCAGAGCCTCGAACTCTGAACTGACCGAAGATATCTGGTCTCCGTGGCTCATCCAGACGTCAATTTCGTCAGGCAAGCCTGCAAACAACTCTGCCGTATTCTCGATCTGGCATTTTGCTGGCCCATATTCACGCGATGGGGCATTATCGACATCGCCGCCCAATGCGTCACAAGTCAACTGCATTCCGTAGCAGATCCCCAGTACCGGGATGCCCAATCGAAACAAGCCAGGGTCGCAGCGAGGCGCGTCTTTCTCGTACACACTTGCCGGGCCACCCGAAAGGATGATTCCCTTGGGCGCCAGTTCCGCCAAACGTTCAGCCGTGATGTCATGCCGAAGAATCTGACAGTACACATTCTGCTCTCGAACCCGTCTCGCTATCAGCTGTGCGTATTGCGAACCGAAGTCGAGAACCACGATCCTCTGTTCTGTCAATTGCCGGGCTGGACTGTCTGCCAATGCGATCTCCGCTGAATTTAGATTGCTCATACCAGTCACCACTAACGCCAGAGGTGTCGCAGGAAAGAATGATGAAGTGTAGAAAATGACCGTTCAATTCCCAAGGGGCCGATCCCAGAACGATGGCAAACAGCCAAAACGATGGTCGACCCCGGATCGCTTCTTTACCGTGTGGGCCAGCCAATAAGCCTCGCAAATGACAAAACCATTGGTCGGAAACACCTCAATTCGAGGCACGGAAAGCCGGTCGAGGCTTTTCGTTCAAGACTCACAACCTTCCACAATCTCGCCGTCCGTTCCTTTCAACCCGCCGACAAACAGCCCCTCAGACGTACTGCACGAAGCAAAAACCCAAGCCAGACGGGGCCACATCCTGACGTCCCTTCCAGATCCCCCCGACGACATCGCTGAACTCCTCAGCTTCTGAAATCCCGACCTACAGAAAAAAATCCTATGCGAATCCTGCTGACCAATGACGACGGAGTGTTTGCCCCCGGCTTGGCTGCACTCGAACAGCAGCTTGGCCATCTTGGCGAGGTGATCGTGGTGGCCCCCACGACCGAGCAGAGCGGAGTTGGGCACTCGATCACCTTTCTGACGCCCCTGATCTGCAAGTCGATCCACCGTGACGGTCGGCATTGGGCGTGGGCCGTCGATGGATCCCCTGCTGACTGTGTCAAACTCTCAATCGGTGAGTTGCTGAAGGATAATCCGGTCGATTTGGTCGTCAGCGGAATCAATAATGGCCTGAATGCCGGGATAAACGTGCTGTATAGCGGCACCGTTGCAGCGGCTATTGAAGGTGCTTTTTTTGGAGTCACCAGTGTCGCGGTGTCATTGGAATACTCCGAAGACGCTGATTTTCAGGCAGCTGCCGTGATTGCACGGAACGTCATCGGCGGGATTGCGAAACAGCCCGCCGCCAAAGGGGGCCTGTTCAACCTGAACATTCCCACAGCGGCCACCATATCACCCAAGGAATTGCGAGTCGTTCCGATGGGACTGGCACAGTACGGGCACAGCTACGAAAAACGCCAAGACCCGGGGGGCAGAGACTATTACTGGGCACTGTGGTCCGAACCGGCACAACCACCCTTCGAAGAGGCAGATGTCACCGAATTACGTCGGGGCAATGTGACTCTGACGCCCCTGAAATTCGATTTGACCGAGCAGGCGATGCTGCGGGCAATGCCCGACTGGGACCTCAAGGATTAGATAACAGCGACCCCAACGCCAGCAAGAAAGCAGGTATCACGAGGACACGAGAACCTCGCTTGACAAACCAAGCTCAGGATTCAGCCGCGGTCTTGCCCCTTCCGAAAACGGTCTGATGACAGTACGATTTCGCGAGAAATTCAATCATATACTGCCTCTCACCGCACGAGTGACCACGCTGATGAGCGTTGCATCGACCGACATTGAAAAACTTGCCGTCGACACCATCCGCACCCTCAGCATGGATGCTGTCCAAACGGCCAACAGCGGGCACCCCGGCACACCGATGGCGTTGGCGCCGGTTGCCTATCAATTGTTCAACCACTCGATGAGCTACGACCCCGCTCAACCAAATTGGCCGGGTCGTGATCGCTTTGTCCTGTCCTGCGGACATGCATCGATGCTGCTTTACAGTATGCTGCATCTGGTGGGTGTAAAAGCAACCGACGATTCGGGGCAACCGATCGATGAGTTGTCGATCAAACTCGACGACATCAAAAATTTCCGACAGATCGGCAGTCCCTGTGCGGGGCATCCCGAATTTGGCGAAGCCGCTGGAATTGAAACCACCACCGGTCCTCTGGGTGCCGGTGTGAGCAACGCCGTCGGTATGGCAATGGCCCAAAAGTGGCTGGCAGACAACTACAACACCAGCGAACACAGGCTGTTTGACTATAACGTTTACGCAATTTGCAGCGACGGAGACCTGATGGAAGGGGTCGCCTGCGAAGCAGCATCGATTGCCGGACACTTGAAACTGGACAACCTTTGCTGGCTGTACGATGACAACCACATCACCATCGAGGGCGATACGGACCTCGCATTCAGCGAGAACGTTGGCGAACGCTTCGAGGGTCTCGGCTGGAACGTTGTCAAAGTCGATGACGCCAACGATCTGGTTGCCTTGCGATCCGGCCTGGACAACTTCAAAGCCTGCACCAACAAGCCAACCCTGATCATCGTCAAGAGCATCATCGGGTTCGGTGCGCCCAACAAACAGGACACCCACGGAGCGCACGGTGCTCCCTTGGGCTGGGATGAAATCGCTCTCGCCAAGGAAAACTATGGTTTTCCACCCGAGGAGAAGTTCTTTATCCCCGAGGGAGTCCAGGAACACTTTGACGCGAATATCGGCCAGCGTGGCGCCGACGGCTACGCCGCTTGGTCCAATGTCTGGTCCGCCTATCAAGCGGCCAATCCCGACAAAAGCAGACAACTTCAAGCTCTATTCGATGGTGAACTGCCAGAGGGCTGGGACGCTGACATTCCCACCTTTGAAGCAAGCGAAAAAGGAGATGCCACGCGAAACAGCAGCGGAAAAGTCCTGAATTCGATTGCCAAAAAGATCCCGTTCATGATCGGCGGCTCTGCAGACCTGGCCCCTAGCAACAAGTCCAATCTGACCTTCGAGGGCGCTGGTGATTTTCTGCCTGGACAGTACGGAGGTCGCAATCTGCACTTCGGGATTCGCGAACATGCCATGGCTGGCATCGTGAATGGTTTGTGCCTCTCGGGCCTGCGAGGATACGCTGCTACTTTCTTCGTTTTCACCGACTACATGCGTGCCGGGATGCGACTGGCAAGCATCATGCACCAGCCTGCGACCTACATTCTGACGCACGATTCCATTGGAGTTGGTGAGGATGGTCCAACTCACCAACCGGTTGAGCAACTGTCGGCGTGCCGGGCAATTCCGGGACTGTACGTATTTCGACCGGGTGATGCCAACGAGGTTGCCGAATGTTACCGCACCGCAATGCATCTGATGGATCACCCCAGTGCGTTCGTACTCTCACGCCAGAACATGGCGACCCTCGACCGGGAACAGTACACATCGGCAAGCATGTGCAGCAAAGGCGGTTATATCCTGTCAGACTGCGACGGAACCCCTGATGTCATCCTGATGGGAAGCGGAAGCGAACTAGGACTCTGCGTCCAAGCAGGCACGGAACTCACTGCCGGCGGGACGAAAGTTCGCGTGGTCAGCATGCCATGCCTCGATCTGTTCGCGGATCAACCCGTGGAATACCAGCACGAAGTACTGCCACCAAATGTCACCAACCGGGTTGCCGTCGAGGCTGGCATCCGCATGTCATGGGATCGCTGGCTGGGACTTGCCGGAAAGTTCGTTGGAATGCACGGCTATGGTGCCAGTGGCCCATACGACGAGGTGTACAAGCACTTCAATATCACGGCCCAAGCAGTCACAGAGGCTGCCAAAGCGTAACTTCACGCTGATTAAGCCCAAACCACGAGATACAGCGGGACGCCTGATCCAGCCAGATTTAGGGGCCCGATTCAGGCGTTTGAGCGTCAAGGCAGGTTCCCCGTCCGCCAGCGGAGATCCCCCGGTGTCAAACTAGAGGGTTTGATGGGCAGCCATCGCAGACCTCTCGATCCTGAGGATTTCTGCCAATTTGGAAGGATCGTGATCAGCCGCCGAAAGTCGATATCGGCCAAATCCAATGATAGCAAAGACTTGCGAAACATTTTCCAACAATGGCACGCCGGTTGCTACGAAGAGGCCGACATTGCAGTTGACTGCCAATCGTGCGCTGAACGTCCAGTTCAACCTCGAGGATGCCAAAATGGCTTCGGGGATGGGTTGCCGGGTTCACGGACGAAATTTTCATAAGACTGATTGACCTACATTTCCCGCTCGCAGAGAGAGGTACCCCACAGATGGCAACTGCCACCAAGAAACAGTCCAAGATTCGTCTTCAACCCATGGGCGACCGAATCGTCGTCAAGCGAGTCGAGAGCGAAGAAACAACCGCTGGCGGGATCGTGCTTCCCGATTCGGCTCGTGAGAAGCCTGCCAGAGGCACGGTCGTTGCAATTGGCAGCGGTCGCCTGCTGGACGACGGTTCGCGTGCGGCAAGCCAGTTGAACAACGGCGATGTCATTTTGTTCAGCAGTTACGCAGGCGAGCAGGTAGAGATCGACGACGTCGAGTACCTACTGATGCGTGAAGACGACGTGCTTGCGGTCATCGAATAATCGACTCTTCGACCTCAGCAATTCCTGTCCCACAGACATTCACAACACACTTTAAGAAGACTCATGCCAAAGATTATTGCATTTGATCAAGAAGCCCGCGAAGCGATTCGCCGCGGTGTTTCCAAACTGGCCCGTACGGTCAAAGTCACGCTTGGCCCGAAAGGCCGCAACGTGATCCTTCAAAAGAGCTTCGGCAGCCCGACCGTTACCAAAGACGGCGTGACCGTTGCCAAAGAGATCGACCTTGAGGACGTCTATGAGAACATGGGCGCCCGCATGGTTCGCGAAGTAGCGAGCAAGACCAGCGACGTCGCTGGCGATGGAACCACCACTGCCACCGTGATGGCCGAGGCAATCTTCAACGAAGGCCTCAAAGCGGTTGTCGCTGGCGTGAATCCCATTCAAATGAAGACTGGCATTGAGACAGCTGTTGCAGACATCACAGAAAAGCTTCACAAGATGGCGACCAAGGTCAAAGACCAGGAAGCCATGGCGAGTGTTGCAACGATCGCGAGCAACAACGACCGCGAAATTGGTGATTTGCTTGCCGATGCGATGAGCAGGGTTGGCAAAGACGGCGTCATCACGGTTGACGAAGGCAAGAGTCTTCAGACCGAGCAGGAGTGGGTCGAGGGAATGCAGTTTGACCGCGGCTATCTGTCGCCGTACTTCGTGACCGATCCGACTTCGATGGAAACGGTTCTGGAAGATGCCTACATCCTTGTCTTCGAGAAGAAGATCAGCAACATCAAGGACATGGTGCCACTGCTCGAGAAAGTCGTACAGCAGGGCAAGCCTCTGTTGATCATCGCCGAAGACGTGGATGGCGAAGCCCTCGCTACCCTCGTCATCAACCGACTCCGTGGAACCTTCACGGTTTGTGCCGTCAAAGCTCCTGGTTACGGTGATCGCCGCAAAGCAATGATGGAAGACATTGCCATCTTAACCGGTGGTCAGGCTGTCTTTGAGGCTCTGGGAGTCAAACTTGAGAGCGTTGACCTGCCTCAACTTGGCCGTGCCAAGAAGATCATCATCGACAAGGACAACACGACCATCATCGAAGGTGGTGGAAAGACAAGCGACATCAAAGCCCGGATCGATCAGATTCGTCGCGAGATCGAGAACAGCACCAGCGATTACGATCGCGAAAAGCTGGAAGAGCGATTGGCGAAACTGGCCGGTGGTGTTGCCAAAGTCAACGTCGGCGCTGCGACCGAAAGCGAGATGAAAGAGAAGAAAGCCCGCGTCGAGGATGCCCTGCACGCGACGCGTGCAGCGGTTGAAGAAGGAATTCTTCCCGGTGGCGGTGTGGCATTGCTTCGCGCAGCTGGCGCAGTCAAGCCAAGTAGCGACCTCAGTCAGGACCAGATCGTTGGTTACAACATTGTACTGCGATCCTGTCGGGCTCCCCTGACAATGATCGCAGAAAACGCCGGTCAGGACGGAGGCATCGTCTGCGAAAAAGTCTTGGGAATGAAGGGCAATGGCGGCTACAACGCGTTGACCGATAACTACGAAGATCTCGTCAAAACTGGTGTCATTGACCCGACCAAAGTGACTCGCACCGCACTCGGCAACGCCGCTAGCGTGGCAATACTGTTGCTGACCAGCGACGCATTGGTCGCAGAAAAGCCCAAATCCGGTGGTGCCAAAGGTACCGGCGGCGACCACGACATGTATTGATCATTCCCGTGAGGGATCAATCATCTGAAAAAGCGACCAACCAAAGTTGGTCGCTTTTTTTTTGCCCATTTAGCAAATAGGCCGCACTACATCTCGTCGAACGAATAACGCACTTCTGACACCTCGGTGCTGACACGCGGATGTTGGGATCACCCGACTGAGGCAAAGCGCATGGACGAAAGGCATGACCCTGCAGGTGTGGAACACATGACCAGGAAGCCCCACCGTGGACAGCCTTGTGTACGTTACTCACAACACTGTGTACGTTGCTCACAGCACTTGGCGAGCCAGAATAAAACCACAGCGTGAACCGACCAAGTTTTTTCAAGCCAGTACAAGTCGGGCAATGTTGATGTAAATCACGATCCCGAAAATATCGACAATCCCAGCGACAAAGGGATTACTCATCATCGCGGGATCGAGCCCCAAACGCTTGAAAATGATCGGTAATGCGCCACCGCACAAACACCCGCAGACGATCACGGAAAGCAGCGTCAGAGGGATCACCAGAGCATCACGCATATTGGGAGCGATGAAAATCGCTACCACCCAACCGATCAGTGAGAGAAATCCACCCAGAGTCAGTGCCACAATCACCTCACGCCACATGACTCGAGGCCAATCATGGAACTCAACTTCTCCGCTCGTCATCGCCGTGATGACCAACGTCGCCGATTGGCTGCCCGAATTTCCTCCCGCACTGATGATCAACGGAATGAACCAAACCAACCAAGCATAACGCTCCAACTCAAACTCGTAGTTCATCAAAGCAAAAGCGGTCAGCAGAGCGGCAAAGAACAGGATAGTCAGCCAGATTCCACGCTTCCAGGAAAGGGTCAAGAGCCCGATTCTCAGGTAATCATCCTCCAAAGGCGCGACAGCAGCAATTCGCTGTGCGTCTTCGGCCAACTCTTCGCGAACGACGTCGATGACATCATCGTGCGTGATGATCCCCAGCAACTGCCGCCCGCTATCGACAACTGGAATTGCCAACAGATTGTATTTTTCGACTGCCTGCGCAACTGTTTCCTGATCGTCCCCGGCCAAAGCAACCACAAGGTCTGATTCCATCATCTCGCCGAGTGTTCTGGTGGGCCGAACGAGCGACAAAACAAGTTGGCGAGTCGAAACGATTCCACGAAGCAGGCGATTTTCATCCACGACATACAAGTAATAAATCGTTTCCAGTTCATTCGACTGACGCCCCAATTCTTCGAGGGCTTCGTGAGCGGTCAGGTTCTCGCTCAACATCGCGACTTCGGTTGTCATCAACGCCCCCGCAGTTCCCTCTGGGTAAGACTGCAAGCGTTGGATATCGCGTCGATCTTCCAGGGGAAGCAACGGCATGATCTGATCGACACGGTCATCGGGCAGTTCCTGAAACAGGTCAACCCGGTCATCGGGCGGAATTTCTTCCACCAGTTGGGCAACTTCGTCGGGCTTCTGCACCTGAAGCATGGCAATTTGCCGCTCCTCAGGAAAATATCCGAAAATTTCGGCGCGTCGGTCAGGTTCGGCGAACTGCAGAACGCACCAGACCTCCGGATCCGTGAGCCCCTCCATGAACTCCGCCGTGCGTCCGGGGTTCAACGCCATGCAAAATTCTTGCAATTCGGCGCGATTCTCATCGGCCAGCATCTCACGCAATTCAGGGAGAAAAAGTGTATTGACCATCATTGCACCGAACACGGCGAAGCTGACTTCAAGACGTCGCCGCGTGGACCGCAGGTTGTCTCGATCGTTCCAGAGATTTTCTATTCCAGCAAAGTTGCCCCGTGGAGGCCCTGCCCCCCGGAATTCCGCTTGGACTTCCATTACTTAGGCATGAAGGGCAGCATCAAAAAAAGCCATTCCTGCAAAAAAAATCGGCTCCGGCAAGCGGAGGGTCAATTGCTGACCCGTTCCACGTATTCGCCGGTCCTCGTATCAACTTTGATCACATTGCCCACTTTAATGAACCCAGGAACGACAAATTCCGCATCGGTTTCGACCTTGGCAGGCTTGGTGACGTTAGTTGCCGTATCACCCTTGGCACCCGGAGCACAGTCGACCACTTCCAGTTCGACCTGATTGGGAGCCTCAACGATGATCGCATTTCCATTATACAGCGTCATCGTGCAAATCATGCCGTCTTTCAGGTATTTCCAGACGTCTCCGGCGACGTCCTTGCTGACCTCGTATTGCTCAAATGTTTCCTGATGCATGAACACGTAATCCTCGCCCTGACGGTAGAGAAACGACACGTCGGTCGTCTCAACATCGGCTGACTGCAGCGAATCGCCACCTTTGTAGGTACGATCCAGAGAGGTACCACGAACCAGATTCCTCATTCTACACTTGTAAAACGCATTACCTTTCCCAGGTTTTACAAATGTCATCTCGGTCATCAGGTAGGGGTCGCCATCAATTTCTACCTTTAGCCCTTTTCGGAAGTCGCTTGTGTTATAAGTAGCCATGTAGGAGATGGCTCCGTCGTATGAGTCAATGAAGTGGAACAAGAGGGATGATCGTTGATTCGAGCGATGCGGAACGAGTCGACCAACCAATCCGGAAAGATTCTAGCGACAAGCGAGGACTTTGTCCCCACCGCTTTTAATCTGCCCGGACAACCGCCAGATTCTGGACCGGTCGACTGGCAGATTGCGATGAAACGGGCCATTCGTTCAAGCAGGGAACTTAGAGAAGCGGTCGGTCTGCCGCCGAACGCGTCTGACACGCCCGGCCCGGATGGAAAACTGCGTTGTGAGCATGATTTCCGCACTTTTGCCCCCCTCGAATTTGTGTCGCGGATTCGACCGGGAGATCCCGACGATCCATTATTGAGGCAAGTTCTGCCCATCTTGGACGAGGAGATAGAACAGGCGGGTTTCGGTTCTGATCCTGTCGGCGACCTCAACGCTCTGGCGGCCCCCGGCGTTCTCCACAAGTATGAAGGCCGTGCTCTGGTGTTGACCACCGCCGCCTGCGGCATTCACTGCCGCTACTGCTTTCGACGAGATTTTCCCTATCAGGAAACGGGATCACGCAGCGACGATTGGCGTCCGTCCATCGATTATCTTGAGAGTAACCCCGACATCGAGGAAGTGATCCTCAGCGGAGGCGACCCGCTCACGACCACCGACGAAAAGCTGCACGAATTGCTGACAGCCATCGAAAACATCCGGCACGTGCAACGACTTCGGATACACTCACGAATGCCGATCGTCATTCCCCAGCGATTAACCGATTCTCTTGTGAATCGGTTGTCCGAAAGTCGATTGGCAGTCTGGCTGGTCATCCACACCAATCATCCCCAAGAACTTTCGGACGCAGTTCTTTCCAGACTTGCCGCCGCCATCGACTCTGGTATCCCCGTTTTGAACCAGGCGGTGCTATTGCGCGGAGTGAACGACAACGCGGACACGCTGATTCAACTCTGCCGTCGACTTGTCAACCATCGAATTCAGCCATACTACTTGCACCAACTCGATCAGGTCCGGGGAGCAGCTCATTTCGAAGTACCAGTCGAGACAGGCCTCAGACTCCTTGACACTTTGCGAGCTGCATTACCCGGCTACGCGGTACCGCAGTACGTTTTCGAGGAAGCCGGTGCCAAATCGAAGTTACCCATTTCAGACAGCAGCACGACCGTAACTTCTCAGACGAGCAGCGACAGCAATGTACGTATTTGAAAATCCGGTGCTGCAACGCGAGTTATTGGTCAACCTGCGAACCAATCGTGCGTTTTTTTTACTGGCTGGCTACCAATTATTGCTGTCAGCAGTGGTGCTGGTTGCATGGCCGACAGACCAGATACTCGACCTGACGACCAATCCAAAGTCCGCGAAACAACTGGTCGACCTGTTCTTTCTCGGACAATACGTCATCGCCTCACTGATGGCTCCCAGTTTTGCCGCTGGCGCGATCACTGGTGAAAAAGAGCGTTTGACCTATGAGATGCTGCTTGCCAGTCCTCTTCGGCCCGGTGCAATCGTGCTGGGAAAAATGGTGGCCTCGCTCACTCACCTCGGCATGCTGATCATGGCGTCTCTGCCGATCATTGTGCTCTGCTTGCCTCTGGGTGGGGTAAGTGTCTACGAAGTTCTGGCAGCTTACCTGGGACTGATTGCCTCGGTGATTCTGTTTGGTGCGATTGGAGTCTTCTGCAGCAGCTACTTCTCTCGCACCAGCAACTCGCTGGTCGTCAGCTATCTGGTCATTCTGCCGCTGGTGATTCTGGCGGTGAGCGCTTGGATTGCGTTCGCCGATTACGGTGAATTGCGTTTAAAAATCGCCTTCTTGATTTTCCCCGCCTTCGCAATGACGGCGACGATTTTGATGTGCTGTGCGGCAGCGGGGCGGATGCTGTACCCTCCAGATGTCGGCAGTGAAGGCAAAGATGTCATCGATCTTGAGAAGGAAGCCGAGGAAGCAGTCGGGCTTGTCATCCAGCCAGACCAATTCCCTGACCGGCTGTTTGCACCGCCAAAGAAACGGGAACTGATGCCCGACGGCACCAACCCGGTGTACGACAAAGAAATCCATAGCGAAATCTTCAGTCAGGGCACCCTGATGCTGCGTTTGGTAATTCAGATCAGCATGCTATTGGCGATCCCACTCATGGGAATTTTCCTGTTTTGGCAGTTCGAACATTGCGCTTGGTTCGCGGTCTACGTCGTCGTGTTCAGCATGTTGGTTGGCCCCGTGTTTCTGGCGGGCAGTATGACCAGTGAACGTGAACGTCAAACCTTGGATCTGCTGCTGACGACAACGTTGACACCATCGCAGATTCTGTGGGGGAAGTTCGTCGTAGGATTTCGCATCTCAGCCGTTTTGACTTCGTTCCTGCTCTGGCCCCTGCTTTTAGGAACGGCTCTGAACATGAAATTTTGGAGCAACTGGGCAGCGGTCCTGACCATGTTCATCGTGGTCGTGGTGGTTTGTCTAGTGAACGCATCGATCGCCCTTGCCAGTTCCCTGTTCAACCAAAAGACATCGATTGCTCTATTGACCACCTATTCGATTCTGTTGCTGCTTTACGTTGGGCCACCGGCAACACTCGCAGTCATGCAGGTCCTCGAATTCAGGCCTCAAAGTATCGCTGCGATGGAATGGACCGGAATCACAAGTCCTTTTTCTGCTCTGTTTGCCATTCCGCTGGACGCGAACTTGAAAATGATTTTCGATGACGAACCGGCCAACGTCGGTAATCTGAAGGTTGTCCTGGGTTATATAATCTTCAGTCTGACTCTAGTGACGTTAACCACCGGCGCAATGGTGGTCCGACTCAAAGCGAGGCTGGGGTTGTCGGATTGATTGATCACAACAACCAAATCGTGGAACGGAACAACCAAATCATGGAACGGACGATGCAAACGCGAACCAAAATGGATGACCCCGCTGGACAATAACGCCCGTGAGCAACACGACGGATCGGGATCGGCAACTGACCAGCACGCACAATGGGGCAAAAAGCACAGTCAACTGACCAGTCCAATCTGTCGACCAGCTCAATCTGTAAGCGAGCCCGATGACTCGACCATCACATGACTCGACCAACACATGATTCAACGAGGAACATGAAACGCGAACAGATTTCGGCGGACAGACCCTACCTCGTCCTCCACGAAGCCGAACCAGACGGACAGGGCGGCCAAGTCGACACGACAACCGTATTCCTGACCGCATCAACCTGTCCGATCGGTTGCACGATGTGCGACTTGCACCACAACACCCTGCCAACAGCAACGCCTTCGGGTGCAATCACTCGGCAAATCGATATTGCGTTGCAGGATTCCAAAGCGTCGTGGCTGAAACTCTACAACAGCGGCAATTTTTTTGATCCACGCAGCATACCGCCAGCCGATTACTCCGAAATAGCAAAGCGTTGCAACCGGTTTGATCGGGTCATCGTTGAAAATCACCCCCGTTTTGGAAAGCACAAACTGCAGCCGTTTCTCGAACTGCTGGACTGCCAATTCGAAGTTGCTGTTGGACTCGAAACGGTACAACCCCGTTGGTTAAGTCGCCTTGGAAAGCAGATGACCCGTGATGATTTCAGTCGTTACTCGACCGAACTCGCCAGCCTGGGTGTGGACTTGCGTGTCTTTCTGATTCTAGGCGTGCCTGGTATCGACGTGGTTGAGTCGATCCGCTGGACACGGTTATCCCTCAGGCACGCAATTGCCTGTGGTGCCCGCCACGTGAGCATCATTCCCGCTCGATCTGGTCACGGCTGGAATGACCGCGCCAAAGAGCTTCCCCATTTTTCAGTCGCTACTCTGGCGGAAACGCAAGAGAAGTTACTGTTGGACGCAGACGGGCGTGCAATGGTGACTCTGGACCTCTGGGACATTACCCCCACCACGCCACGACTCTTAGATCTTCAACAGACCAACCTGACGCAACGTATTGATTGAAATGAAACACAGGGTTAACGTCGCCATCATCGGTGCAGGTTTCGCCGGGTCGATCCTCGCCTCGATTTTAGCCAAATCAGGCTGCAGCGTGGCGTTGATCGACGCCACTGAACATCCCCGCTTCGCGATTGGTGAATCATCCACACCACTTGCAGACATGATCCTTCGACGTCTGGCAAAACTATATCAATTGCCGCATCTGGAAGCCTTGTCCACATGGGGCAGTTGGCAGGACCGGTTCCCAGATCTTGCCTGTGGTCGCAAGCGTGGCTTCAGTTACTACCAACACTTTCGCAATCAGGTTTTCTCAGAAAGGAATATTGGGCAGCACAGCCTGCTGGTCGCGGCCAGCGCTAACGACAGCGTTGCAGACACCCATTGGTACCGACAGGACGTCGATGAGTTCCTGTACAGGGAAGCGATCAACCGGGGAGTTGTGGGCCTGCTGGGGCACGCAGTCCATGAAATCGAAAGTGAACCGACCGGTCGTTCCATCATCCGATGTGCGAACCCGCAGGAACAGGTCAGTGTTACCAGTGACTGGCTTATCGATGCTTCGGGATCGGCTGCCGTCTCAGCGAGATTGCTGGGCCAACAGGAACTGACAGAAACATTACGGACGCGGACCCGCACCGCTTTTGCCCATTACCGCAACCTCGGATCGTGGTCCGAGCAACTACGTGAATTGAGGCAGGACACTCAGCGCGATCCCTTCGATTCAGATGACGCTGCACAACACCACTTGCTTGACGATGGCTGGGTCTGGATGCTGCGTTTCAACAACGGCATCACCAGCATGGGACGGACCGAAGTGCTGGGCGACAACTCGAAACCGATCACCCACGATTTCACGGAGTATCCTTCGCTTGCCAGGATGATGGCAACGGCTTCCATCGCAGCCCCACCTCAGGGCATTCGGTCTACCGGTCGACTTCAGCACCTCGTTTCCCCAGTGATTAGCCAGCGTCACCTGTTGCTTCCTTCCGCGGCAATGACATTAGATCCCTTACACAGCACTGGAATCGCCCATGCACTTGGGGGTGTGGATCGGGTCAGCAGCATCCTGCTGACAGGAAGTGAACATGAGCAACAGGCTGCGATCCAACAGTACGAAACCTCTTTTTTTGAAGAGAGTTTCTTGCTCGATCACCTTGTCAGCACCGCCTATTCGGTGATGCATGATTTTGAACGCTTCACGACGGCGTGCATGATCTACTTTGCTGGTGCGATCTGTTGCGAGGAACGCTTGCAACAGGGCCAGAACCCCACCCATCTCTGGAACGCAGACGACCCCACTTTCGTCGATTTTGCTGATCAGGCATGTGTCAGGTTACTTGAGCCAAACGGGGATTACGAAGAGATGATTTCCGAGGGACTCGCCCCGTGGAATACTGCCGGGCTGATGGACCGCAAGGTTGCCAATCGCTATGCGTACACCGCCACCAAGTAGTCCTGTCGCAGATTGGTCGAACAAGTCCTCTCACATACGTCCGACTCTGCAGTCGCTGTGGTCTGCGTGGGCTGAGATTACTTGAGTGTCGTGTCATCAGCGAGTTTCACACCAGTTTGTGCCACACGTGAACTTGTCTTTCGCCGAATCAGCCAGTTCTGTTAAGACACATTTCACGAATTGATTTTGTCGCACACCTGCGGAATTCACGGATCCGTCATGAAACGAGTCACTCTACTTTCGCTTTCCCTTCTGTTTCTAGGGCTTGGCGTTACCCAAGCTGACACACCAAGTCTGCTGAAGATGTTCAAGCGAACGCCCGCAGTAGAAGCCGACGCCTCAAAAACCTACGAATTGAGTGAAGAAGATGGCCCTTGGCTAATACTGGCTACCAACTTTGTTGGTCAGGGTTCACAGCAGCGAGCGGAGCGTCTCACACTGGAAATCCGCAAAGATCTGAACTTGCCAGCTTACATCTACAAGGAAAAGTTCGATTTCACCGGGACCATTAGGCATGATGCAACCACCTCTCGAGCAGTCCGTTATGCCAACCGGTATCAGTATGATGCGTACGCCGTCTTGGTGGGAGAATATGATTCAGTCTCGCACCCCAATCTTGAGAAAGACCTCAAGGCCATCCGCTCGGCAAAGCCAAAGGTTTATGAGAACTCCGAGGACATCGCAAACGAGACAGACCGCAGCACACCCGTCACAACGGTAAAGGCGATCACAGACCGATTGCTGAAGGCTGCCAGCGGAAAGACCCGAGGACCAATGGGAAACGCCTTTGTGACTCGCAACCCAATGCTTCCCGAAGAATACTTTGCGGCTCCCAATGTCGACTCGTTCGTGCACCAACTGAACGAAAGCACCAAGCACAGCCTCATGAAGTGCGATGGCAAGTACACCGTGATTGTCAAGACGTTCCAAGGCCTTGGCAAGATTGTCACCGACAATAAAAAAGATGACTTTGAACCCAGCATGGATCGCCTGGACAAATTCGCCGCCGATGCTGACAAGATGACTCGACAGTTACGGATCAAAGGAATCGAAGCTTATCAATTCCACGATCGATCCCGATCCTTGGTAACTGTCGGAAGTTTTGATACGCTGGGACGCGAGTTACCAAACGGTCGATTCGAGTACAGTTCTGAAATTCGCAAAGTGATGAAGGAGTTCAGCGCTTTCAACGTGCGGCCTGAACTTGCCCGACAGATACCCACCGGCAGCAAGGGCATGGCCGGTAACAATGTCGCCATGATTCCTTTCGACGTCGAACCGACTCCGATCGCCATCCCCAAGCCCACCCGACGCAGTCTTTATGGCGCCACCTTTGGAATTCGTTGAACATGTTCGAACTCGTGCTTGGCACAAATAACGCGAAGAAACTTATTGAGCTTCGCTTGCTGTTGCCCGAGGATCGCGTCCAACTGACCACGCTGGCTGAAATCCCCGAGTCGATTGATGTCGAAGAAACGGGGGCAACGTTTCAAGCCAACGCGGCCCTCAAAGCGACGGAACAAGCCAAGCACCTTGGACGTTGGGTCCTCGCCGAAGACAGCGGTTTGACCGTCAACGCCCTCAAGGGTCAACCAGGCGTAATGTCGGCCCGTTACGCAGGCACACACGGTCAGGACGAAGCGAACAATGACAAGTTGCTTCGCGATCTCGAATCGGTTCCCGATGAACAGCGAGGTGCACATTTCAATTGCTACCTCTGTCTATCAGACCCCGCTGGCCAAGTTCGCCTTGAAGATCATGGTCGCTGCGCAGGACGCATCGCCCATCAACGCAGCGGGGGTGCGGGCTTTGGCTATGACCCTTTGTTTGTGATACGTGAATACCACCGCACGTTTGGTGAGCTGGACCTGGCGGTGAAGCGGGCGATCAGCCATCGTTCCAGAGCATTACGCAGGTTCATTCCGCGTCTGCTGCGTTTGATCGAGCAGGAATCCTGATTGCATTCCAACAGCTAACCTGACCGCCGGAATCAGAACCACGAGGCCGGTTTTTGGAAACCCCAACTCGCCGCCAGAGCATCCGCAGCGTCTTCGGGATCAGAAAACTGTTGCCACGAACCATTTCGCAGAAAAGCATGCGCCAGTTCATGGGCGATGATATAGAAAGCAAAAGCTTCTGAACAACTCGCCAGCCGCTTCTTCAGAACAACGCAGCGACTGCCGGTGCCATCGGGAGCCGGCAGGGCAAGCAGAGTCTCCGTAGCGTTTAGTCGGTTCAACGGCCGAATGCAAAACCGCGGATCTTCGATAAAATCGAGCTGAACCTCCTGCGGCAACGACAATAGCACAGTGCGGACGCGGGCACGAAGCGGGTCCATCGCCGCGAACGCATCCAACAACGGATCCAGCAAGACAGAACCGTCACTCATGCCTTGCCGTGAGTACTCACGTCCCGATTGGTTGAAGCGTCCAAGGATGCCTGATGCAGACCAGCATCGACCGCTGCGTCCTCATGCGGGCCGCCGCTCTGCTCGCGTCGCATTTTCACAAACGAGCGCAGACAAACAAGCACGAAGATCACGCACAGCAGTGACATGATTGAAAGGACAGTCAATCCATGAATATTGACCGCGTCCCCAGTCACCAGTTTCAGAAATCGTGTGATGCACCAGACTGTTCCACCCACCCCGACCACACCCGTGACACCGGCAGCCGTATGCATGGAGGCCTTTCGTCGATGCGGGTTCAATGCGACGACCCCACAAAACAACAACGGGATCCCGAACATCATTGGTATGAACTGAGCAGGAATCTTGTGGGGATCCCATACCATTGCGGCGTACGTCAACCCGCAAAGCAGCATTCCAAAAACGATTCCGACTCTTGCCATAGAGCAATTATTTCCGGGGTGATGGTTTCTGGTCAGGGAACAGTCACTAAAACAGTACCGAGAGATTAGCTTGCCGGCTTCGACACCGCGAGGGGGAAACCCGGTCGGTACGGATCTCAGCCCTCCATCTTCAGAACGGGTAACCGGCCTCGCATTTCAATCTGATCCCGAATTGCCTGAGGTGTCGAATCCATGGGGACCGCGCGATCCGCTGGCGCGACCCCAGGGGCCACAAAATGGCTGCCCTGCCGTGTTCCCCGTCGGCGGAATTCTGATTCGATATCGAGCCGCAAGATGGACTTCTCAAGACACCACTTGGGTTCAATCAGAAAACTGGGCGGAGCATCTCCGCTGATGCGTTCAACCACGACCTCAGGCGGAATACGCTCCAGAAAATCGACGACCGTGTTCACATAGTCATCGCGGTCCATCATTTTGATGTCACCATCAATGACCTGCTGTCCCAGCGGGGTACCGCGGACAGCGTAAAGGTTATGGATTTTCACAGCATCAAAACCAAGCACTCCGATCTCGTTAGCCGTTTCCATTATCATCGCGTGGGTCTCACCGGGTACTCCAAGGATGACGTGAGCACAACATTCAAAGCCTCGCCCCCTGCTGCGATCTATCGCATTGACCATGTCAGCGTGTGAATGGGCACGGTTCATCCAATCCAGTCCGTTATCGTGGATTGTCTGCATCCCGTACTCTACCGAGATGTAACTCTCCCTTGCCAACCCTTCAATCATTGACAGCACCGACTCGGGAACACAATCGGGACGGGTACCAATTGCCAAGCCAACGACCTGATCGTCCAATGACAAAGCCAGCTGAAACACTTCCTGCAACTGCTCGACCGGGGCATAAGTGTTCGTGGCAGGCTGGAAATAGGCAATGAAGCCGGTGACTTTGTCGTAACGCCCTCGAACACTGGTTATCCCCGATTCCAATTGCTCGCCAACCTGACGCAAGCGAACCCGGCGCGAGGGACTAAAAGAACGATTGTCACAAAAGTTACACCCACCCTTGGCCACCGCTCCATCCACATTGGGACAGGTGAAACCGGCGTCAATGCTGACCCGCTGTGTTCTTCCACCAAATTTTCGCTTCAGAAACGCGCCAAACGAATTCAGCAGCAAATCCTCCTGTTGCCAAGCCAATCGTGGGTCAAAATCCGCTGTAGAAGACACGTCAACAGTTGCCAAACAGTGAAAAGAAGTCAAAATAGAGTACAATCAAGTCTTCGAGGCGTTAGCTGCAATTCAGTAGGGCCAGCCTGACACGCTGATTGCCTTGACGGATTTGATGATCACAGCCAGCACCGCTTGAGATTGTCCACCACCGGTGTGCAGTCAAGGGACGCCTCAGACAGTAAAGATAGTTCATTGTGTTGTCGCACGAAAATCTGGCAAAACATGTCCGGCTCAACCCGACTGTTAACAACTGAGGCAGTTTGAACCTCGCGTACTGCTGCCTGAATAGTCTATCGCGGATTGACGAAGACATAATTCCTCTCCCCAGGATAATCGAGAAAACATTGTGAGTACCAGCGACGAACCCGTGTTCGCAGGAGAATATGGACAACTCACACCCGTTGGTGGCGGCGACCCGATTCCACTACTCAAAAAGCGTTTGATGGTTGGACGCAGTGGTGAAGCTGACATCCAGTTGAAATTCAACAATGTGTCTACACAACATTGTCGCCTGACTCTGGAACAGGGCTACTGGTTCGTCAGAGACCTCAACAGTCGCAACGGAATCAAAGTCGACAACCGAACTGTGTCTCGGAAACGCGTCGATCCAAAAAGCAGAATTTCAATTGCTCGCCACGAGTACGTTCTGGAATACGATCCCCAAGTACTGGGAGCGTGCGGACCTCCGCCGGCCGATGACGATTACCTGGATGAATTGATGCGCAGCTCACTCATGGATCGCGCTGGATTGAAAAAGCGTGAACAGAAACGAGATGACCCACCGCAGCGAAAACAGTCGACTGAA
>Ga0315334_10000116_pt1 | contig 52894 bp, 54 predicted proteins | sample M150034915metaG_FD_205555 | JGI IMG/M metagenome (GOLD analysis project Ga0315334, IMG submission 205555) | Ammonia-oxidizing marine archaeal communities from Monterey Bay, California, United States - M1 500m 34915 | ecosystem: Environmental > Aquatic > Marine > Intertidal zone | place: USA... | reverse complement strand
TGATCCCATCCCGAACTCAGACGTGAAACAGACCAGCGCCGATGGTAGTGTGGTTCGCCCATGTGAGAGTAGGTCATCGTCAGGCTCTTAATACCAAAACCCCCGACAGCGTTGCTGCCGGGGGTTTCTTATTTGTCTGTCCGAAATATGATCAGCCGCACAACCCGCCGCATCCGAAAAAGTTAATATTCATCAAAGACTGGCCAACCAGAACCACAAAAAGAGCCAGCAACAGAGACACTCATCAGTCCCCTTTTTCTTTTTGCTGCCCATTTGATCAAGGTAGCCGGGTGAGACTATGAGTAAAAAGCTGCACACAGTACTAGCCAGCGCCCTGATTTTGCCCTCCGCCGCAATTGCAGGCCTGGACCCTATTTCTGATGAGGAAATGTCTGAGGTTACCGGTCAGGCCTTTCTTTCTGTCGATCGAAATTACCATCCCGATCCATCAAAAAACACCGCCTACACGCGGGTGAATCTTGGTATGGATATCGAAATCCAGACCAATGTTGATGTCCTTGAAATCGGTCGCTACGAGCGAGATGGCGAAAAATCCGGTACGTCAGATGTGCTCATCGAAAACTTTGGCCTGGGTTATATCAACAACCAACAATTCTTTGATGCAAACCCTGAGGCGACCAGGCAGGTGAAGCCTGATGGCACCGCCTACGCCGAAGGCGAGATTGTTCCTTTCCACATCAGTAACCCGTTTTTTGAATTCGCCTTCGACGAAACCACGGATGAAGTGGTTGGTGTCCGGCTCGGGTTTGGCGATTCCATGGGCATTCTGTCAGGCGATATCCGCAATCTGACTGGCGATGTCAACATTGATATTAAGGCTACCGGCCAGGATCTGGAGATTGCCGAATCCAACGGGGATTTGATTGATGGGGTCTTGGTAGGATTGGCGCCACTCCTGCTTGGTAGCAATGCTATTAAAAGTAAAGCTGTGCTGGTGCATGGTGAAGGTCCGAACATTGGTGAGCCTGATCCCATTCGGGCGACTCATGCAGGCGTGCCGAACGGGGAACGGTTCACGGTAGAGGATGTTGGTGGCGGAACAATTTTCCTGATTAAGGCTGCTGGGTTGTTAGGGGGCAGTTCGCAGGTAGAAGTTGATGCGGACTGTGGTCCTCTTGGTCTCGTCTGTGGCTCTGGTGACGTCAGTTTTGTGGCCCAGGATTGTCAGGTTCTGGGCATCAATTCCTGCTTCCCTCTGACCAACTTCAAAAGCCTTCCGGTAGGTACCATTACCGAAAATGGGGACGAAAGAGTTTTATCCGGGCCTCAGAAAGGCCTGTTTTTAGCCTTTCAAACCCAGGCTGTCGAGTGGCTGGAAGATGTATCAAAAACTGATCCGCAGGTAGGAGACTTTATTCAAACCACACCTGGGGGCTTTATGAACATCCCCAACGGCGCGGTTGAATTCAGTCTCCATGATGCGCTGGAGGGAATTCCCCGTTATCGCACTGAATACATAGATCGCGGGCGAGGGTTGTTCTGATGCCTTTTCCCAGGAGCCCCGCCTTCTCCAAGGTCATCTTGTCATTCGTGATGTTCGGCCTTTCGATGTTGCCTGCTACTGCAGCCGCAGAACTCGAAAAGCTCAACGATGGCGAACTCTCTGAAATCGACGGTGCTGGCATTGGCCTGGTACTGGAAGACTTCATCTTCTCCCACGGCACGGATGCGCCGGACGTCAACGGTGAACAGGCCCGGATCTTCCGCATTGCAGGTATCCAAAGCACGGACGGCCGTGAGGTCGATATCACCGTTAACCACCTTTATATCGCCGGCTCTGGCAGTGACTACGGAACGAACCTGACTCCGGTGAATCTGGGGCGCTTGCTGAATCCGTGGCGCATTGATGTGGTCGACGGTAACGACACCGGAACCACTAACAAGGCGGTTCTCGAATTCGCCGCCCCTGCCATGGTAGACGCTGCGCAGGGTTACGATTGCCTTGGTGGTTCGGCTGCTGTTGGAAGCGGTACCTGTTCCAGCCGGCCAGCTACCCAGGACTGGCAGGGCGAGCGCGCGGATATGGGTATGCAGATGAACGTGGCCGTTGGCGATGACCGCTCTGCCAACCTGAACCTGCACGCCCGCAGTGCCGTCATTGATGGCAGTTATCTCCGGCTCTGGGGTGATGACGAACGGCGCCAGATGGCCGGTGAATTCCGTCTTAACTTTTACTCGCCGGAACTCACCATCAATGCCTGTAGCCAGGACGGCAGCAATTGTGGCTCGAATATTGTGATGTCGGACTTTGTGCTGCAACTGGCCCTCGGTAACAGGCTGCAACCTATCTACTTCGATGTCGACGGCAGCGGTAACTTCCTGCTGGAGATCGATACCATCGATGCCCCGGGCACTGGCCAGATTGCGGCCAACGGTCAGCGGGCGGGCAGCGATGCCGCCACCTGGGATTTCTATAACGACTATTACTCCAACCCGGAATTCCGCAGTAACGTTCACATCGGCGATTTCAGTGTCGGTGAAAAGAATTTCGGATCGGCACGGGTTGAAGGCATGTTGATCCAGCACCTGCAAATTCAGACAAAGGATCTGGCGCAATGAGCAGACAACCGTTTCTGAGTAGTGCAGTCGTCATGCTGGCAGGACTGTTATGCAGTCCGTTTGCCGGTGCCGAGATGGCTCCCTTGGACGATGCGGGTATGGCAGAAGTTTCCGGCCGTGGTGGCATTTACTTGTCTGGCGATATCAGCATCAACGAACTGGGTGGCCCGATCCAGAACGATTATTTCGGCCGCTGCGACGAGCAGGACAAGAAGTGCGGTGCCCGCCTTGCCTACCAGTTGAAAGAAGGTGGTGGCTGGATGGTGCTGGACGAGATTCGCGGCATGTTTGCCTTCGAGGGGCTTACCTTGCGGGTACGTTCAATCGATTCCGGTTTTGGTGGTGACGGCGAGCTGTTTAACCGTGACGTCATTGAACTGGGCCTGCCGGATACTGTGCGGTTCAACGATGTGCAGTTCAAGATTGCCGCCAGTAACACGCCCAGACCGACGGATCCCGGGTTCATGCAAACGGATATCTTCGCCGTGGAAATGCAGGGCGATGTTCTGATGCAGGGGAATCTGCTGGTGTTCCCGGAAGGGACTCCATAGGGGGAGATGATTATGGCCAAAGTGATTGGTTTACCTAAAACCTGCGCTGCCCTGATGCTGGTTGCTACCGGGGTGCCCGGCGGTGTTGCCTGGGCGGATATGCAAAGCCTGGATGACGGCGAACTGTCCCGGATTCAGGGCCAGAGCGGCATCACGCTGGAGATGGATCTGCAGCTGTCCGCAGACCGGGTGTCCTACTACGATGACGGCCGGGGGGCGCACCTTGAAGGCTTGAAGGTTGGCTCGTCCGAAAACCCCGGGCAGGGCGCTCTCCACCGGACACGTATCGATATTGGTGCTGATGCCTCGTTAAACCTGGATTACCTGGTGGAAGATCGTCGGGTCGAGTTTTCCGATATTCGCCTGGCAGGGGCGCCCGGCGTCAGTATGGGTGGGATTTTCTTTGACCATTCGCTGCAAGGCACCCTGAGTATCCGGGAGGGCGGCGGTGTTGGCGGCAGTGGCTACACCTTTGATTCGGCCTACACCATGACCGGCGGCCGGTTGGGGTATCGGACCAACGGCAACTCGGTGTTTCTCGACGACATCACCATGGATGTGGAAGCTCTGGGAATCACCCTGGAGCAGGTTGGGGACACTCTCGAACTGATCTCGGAGAATGTAACCGGTAACTGGAAAGTCGGCGCGATCCGTTTCAGTAACGATCCGCTCATCTATGGTCGCGCAACAGATGCGAGCGGGGCGCCCCTGGCCAGTTATGGGGGCCTGGAGGGCGATTACCGGATCTCGTCCCGCACAGGAATCAAGGCAGGCGGCCGTGAGGGCCAGGGCCTGAGAATCGATAATGAAACAACCATCCACAGCGCCAATTTCTTATACCTGGACGATGGCAACGCCCTGGCATTAAGGGACATAACCGGCGAGTACCAGATCCACGACTTGCGGATTGATGTCACCAATGACAATCAGGGCCGGCCAGCCTTGGGGCTCACTCTGGGTGGCCTGGAAGGGGCGCTGGCTGTGGGTTCGGTTGAAGTGGGAGCCAGTGGCCAGAGCTTTGGCTCGGTTAACCTCGCCTTCGCCTTCGAAGACCGCGCCTTCAATGGTCGAAACTATACCAACGCGGTTTATCTGCAAGGTGGTGGCCACCAGGATGCCGGCGCCCAGGGTTTGCGCCTGGCTGCCGAATGGAGCCTGTCGAATGCAGACTTAAGCTACACCGACAACGGCAATCGGGTGATTGTGAGCGGGTTGCAGTCATGGGGGCAGGGCGATTTAACGGTGAATGTCACCCGCAATGAAATTCGCAACGGTACCCGCTTCTATGATGGTTTAAGGATCGGGTTTGAAGACCTGAGTGCCGGGTACCGTATAAACGGCCTGAGGGTGGGGGATGAAAATGCCCCTCTGCAAGGGGGTACCGAACTGCTGCTGGCCCTGGGGTTCTATCCCGCCTACGAATTCGATATGGATGGGCATATCACCCTGGGCGCCGGGGGCGCTTCCGGCGAGGGGCTGACGATCAATTCCGATATCCATGTCCGCAACGGAAAAGCTGCGGTGGTTGCAGCGCCCTATGATGAGGGTGCTGGCGAGGTCCCCCAGAAAGGCCTGTGGCTGACCGAAATGACCTATGACGGCCACGTCCGTAACATGACCGTGGATGTTACCGAAGAGGGGCTCGCCATGGCCACCGAAGAAGCCTGGGGCACTATGGATGTGGGCAATGTTCGGGTTGGAACCAGCGATGATGGCGCAAGCTTCGGTCGCCTCCGGATGCAAAGCTATGAGAAAGACAGCAGTGCGCTGATACGACCCGGCGGCGCCGGTGATGTCTGTGTGGGTGGCAGTGGAAGTTCTGCGGCGGCCTGTGGGGCTTCAGGTGGCACCTGGGAGACTCGGGGCGACGAGGGCGTTTCAATCGCGATGGCAAAGGTACTGGCACCGGCTGCAAGTGACGATAAGAAGAATGCCTTGTTGTGGGAAACCAATCGCAGCGTGGACGGGCAGGGCCGGCCGGTCAACGGATCTGGCACTGCAATACTGCTGAATGATATTCATACCAGCGACGGCGGTGATTTCGACGGCGATGGCCAGGACGACAATACCTACGGTATCCGAACCGATCTTGCAGTTGATGTGTATCCAACCCGGGTCATCCGGACGGTTGACGGTGTTAAGCGGGTTGAGAACCCTCTCGGGTTCGCCGTGCAGGCACAAAGCAGCTTCAAGGAGCTGTCCATCAACAATATCGATATGATCCACCCGGTGGGCGGCGCGCAGACGGCGGTATACGGTGCTGTGTTACAGAACGTGGATATTCGGGCAAACCTGACCGCAACGCCTATCCCCTGATGACCATCCGGCATGAGAAAAGGGCAGCCCGGGCGCTGTCCTTTTGTTTTTTCGGCCGTCCTGTTGTTTAATCCGGGGCTGATTCTTTGCACCCCTGGAACCGGTTTCATGAAATCCAACACCTTGTTGTCACTGCTGAGCGATCGCGCCGTTCATTCCGGAGAGTCCCTGGCGAAAACCCTGGGGGTATCCCGCACGGCTGTCTGGAAGCAGCTCCGTAAAATCATGGATGAAGGCGTAGAGATAAAAACTATCCGGGGGCAGGGCTATCAGCTGGTCACACCGGTAGACCTGCTGGATCGTGGGCAGGTGTTGGCGGGTTTACCCGGCGAGCTGTTGTCCGGTATCAGCCTGGAGGTATTACCGGAAGTGGGTTCCACCAATGCCGAGGTGGCGCAGCGTTTATCCGGCGCCGGAGGGGCTATACCGGTGGTCATTGCCGATTGCCAGACTGCGGGGCGCGGTCGCCGGGGGCGTAACTGGGCAAGCCCGAAAGGGCAGAATCTGTATCTGAGTATGGGGCTGACCCTGCAGGGTGGGTTCGCCGCGCTCGAAGGTTTGAGCCTGGTCTTGGGCGTAGCCGTGGCCCGGGCTTTGGAGGCTATGGGTGCCGAAGGTGTTGGCCTGAAGTGGCCGAACGACCTGTTTGCCGATGGCAGGAAGTTTGCCGGTATCCTTGTGGAGATCCAGGGGGAATTACAGGAAGGTGTCGTCCAGGTCATCGCTGGTATTGGCATCAATGTGCATATGACCCGGGCGGAAGAGGTCGATCAGCCATGGATCAGCCTGGCTGAGCGCTGGCCGGATATAGCCTGGGCGAGGAATGCCCTGGCGGCAAATGTTATCAGGGAGATCCTGGGTACCGTTGATACGTTCGAGCGACAGGGCTTTGCAGCGTTCAGGAGTGCTTGGCAGCGAAGGGACATATTCTGCGGGCAGGAGCTGGTCAGCCGTGGTGGCGAGGTTGCCGGAACCGGCGCCGGTATCGATGACGGCGGTAACTATCTGTTGAAAACCGACGCTGGGGTGGTGTCGGTTCGAGCGGGCGATATCAGCCTTCGGGTGCAGCCATGATGTTGTTGGTCGACTCCGGTAATACCCGGATAAAGTGGCGTTTGGTTCAGGGTGCTCAGGTGAGGGCCGAGGGTGCAGCGATGCTGGACGAGAAGGCGCCTTTTGCAGGCCTGGTGCAATTCGGTCATGACATTACCCGGGTTGCCGTGTCTTCTGTCGCATCCGAGCAGAATTGCCGGGAGCTGGAGCAGGCGCTGTCCCGCATTACCCGTGCGCCGGTAACGTTTTATTGGTCTGAATCATCCCGTCAGGGGTTGGTGAACTCCTATCAGGATGTGCGGAAAATGGGCGCCGATCGCTGGCACGGAATGGTGGGCGCCTGGTCGCGTTATCCCGGCGGGTTTGCAGTTGTTGACGCGGGGAGTGCGGTTACCGTGGATTACGTGGCCGAAAGCGGTGCCCACATCGGGGGCTATATACTGCCAGGGCTGAGAATGATGCGCCGAAGCCTGAAGCTGGATGCCGCACGTATCGGGTTCGAACACGACGACCAGGTCAATACCCTGCCCGGTCGCTCAACCGGGGAGTGTGCCAACCATGGGTTGGCGTGGCTGACCCTCGGGGTTATCGAGCGTATTAATGCTGACGCCGGGGTCCACAATTTACGCCGCGTCTTGCTTACTGGCGGCGATGCTCAAAGATTTGTTGATCTCGGCTTGCAGGCCGAGGTTCGTCCGGGCCTGGTGTTTGAGGGCCTTCAGGCCGTAGCACAGGATGGGAAGGGCGAATGAAGTGGATTGCGTTCTTTCTCCTGGCCGTCAACCTGTTGGTGTGGTGGTTGCCGCAGTGGCAGGGTATCGGGGGAACTGATCCTTCGTCCGGAGGAGCCTTGCCCCGAGTGACCAGCCTGAAAACATCAGAGCCCGTTGTACCTGTGCCGGGGCCTGGCGTGAAAACCCTGTGCGTGCGTGCGGGGTGGTTTGACAGCGACGCCGAAGCGAGGGCGGCGGGAGAGGCCGCGGGGCTGGACTACGTCGTCGAAGAACAGGAGGTGGAACTTGCTCCACTGAACTGGGTCTTGATACCCCCTCAGCCGGAACAAGCTGCTATGGATCAGTTCCGGGCTTTGTCGGCCCGGGGGGTCGAATCCTATGTGGTGGCGTCCGGAGAGTACCGGAATGCCATATCCCTGGGGCTTTTTGAGTCTCGGGAAGCTGCTGAAACGGTACTGGCAGAAAAAAAACGGGATAATCTTAATGTAGTACTGGCCAAGTTCCCCCGTAATCGTATAGGATACGCCCTCGTTTTTGATGTTGAATCTGACCGGGAAACCGAGACGGTTCAAGCGGTTGAAGCGGAAATCGGCAAAAACTTCGAGTTTGTTGAAAGTGGTACCTGCAAAGGTGTTGCAACGCCGAAAAAAAATCCGTAGTATACCGCCCTCGCTGACGAGGCGAATGTGAGCTGGCGTAGCTCAGTTGGTAGAGCAGCTGACTTGTAATCAGCAGGTCGGGGGTTCGATTCCGTCCGCCAGCTCCACTTTAAGGTTTTAGCGGATTCGCGACAGCGAATTTGTACGGGAGGGGTTCCCGAGTGGCCAAAGGGATCAGACTGTAAATCTGACGCGAAAGCTTCGCTGGTTCGAATCCAGCCCCCTCCACCACTTATTGCTCGCGGGCATCGTATAGTGGCTATTACCTCAGCCTTCCAAGCTGATGACGCGGGTTCGATTCCCGCTGCCCGCTCCAATTTGGTTTTAATGCTCATGTAGCTCAGTCGGTAGAGCACATCCTTGGTAAGGATGAGGTCACCGGTTCAATTCCGGTCATGAGCTCCACTTTTTTTTCCGGTCAACGTTACGATCCTGGTTGATTAGGGGGATTGGTCGAATGTCTAAAGCAAAATTTGAGCGTAACAAGCCGCACGTAAATGTGGGCACCATTGGTCACGTTGACCATGGTAAGACCACTCTGACAGCCGCCCTGACTCGTGTATGTCACGAAGTATGGGGCACAGGCGAGAGCCGTGCTTTCGATCAGATCGATAACGCACCGGAAGAGCGTGCGCGTGGTATCACCATCGCGACCTCCCACGTTGAGTACGATTCTCCAACCCGTCACTACGCTCACGTAGACTGCCCGGGCCACGCTGATTATGTTAAGAACATGATCACGGGTGCTGCCCAGATGGACGGCGCTATCCTGGTTTGCTCCGCAGCTGACGGCCCCATGCCGCAGACTCGTGAGCACATCCTGCTGTCCCGTCAGGTAGGTGTACCGTTCATCGTTGTGTTCCTGAACAAAGCGGACATGGTAGACGATGAAGAGCTGCTTGAGCTGGTAGAAATGGAAGTTCGTGACCTGCTGAGCCAGTACGACTTCCCGGGTGACGACACTCCGATCATCACCGGTTCTGCCCTGATGGCTCTGGAAGGTAAAGACGACAACGAGATGGGTACTACCGCTGTTAAGAAGCTGGTAGAAGCTCTGGACGACTACATCCCTGAGCCGGAGCGTGCCATCGATCAGCCGTTCCTGATGCCGATCGAGGACGTATTCTCCATCTCCGGTCGTGGTACCGTAGTAACTGGCCGTGTTGAGCGTGGCATCATCAAGGTAGGTGACGAAGTGGAAATCGTGGGTATCCGCGACACCACCAAGACCACCTGTACTGGTGTTGAGATGTTCCGCAAGCTGCTGGACGAAGGTCGTGCCGGTGAGAACGTAGGTGTTCTGCTGCGTGGTACCAAGCGTGACGACGTTGAGCGTGGTCAGGTTCTGTGTGTACCGGGCTCCATCAAGCCGCACACTGTGTTCGAGTGTGAAGTGTACGTACTGTCCAAAGAAGAAGGTGGTCGTCATACTCCGTTCTTCAAGGGCTACCGTCCGCAGTTCTACTTCCGGACCACTGACGTGACCGGTTCTTGCGAACTGCCGGAAGGCGTAGAAATGGTAATGCCGGGTGACAACGTGAAAATGACTGTTACCCTGATCGCTCCGATCGCCATGGAAGATGGTCTGCGCTTCGCGATTCGTGAAGGCGGCCGTACCGTTGGTGCCGGCGTGGTATCCAAGATCATCGAGTAACCTTCGGGTTACTCTTTGTTGTTGCACTGAGTTGTTTCGGTGCAGGCCAGTAGCTCAATTGGCAGAGCAGCGGTCTCCAAAACCGCAGGTTGGGGGTTCGATTCCCTCCTGGCCTGCCATTTTTTAACATCCGGATACATAAGCTGATTCCTATGGAGTCAAAAGCCGTTCAATCGACCAGCCGTTTCGATAGCGTGAAATGGCTGGTTGTTTTCGTTCTGATTGCCGTCGGTGTCGTCGGTAATCAGTATTTCAGTGCAGAGTCTGTGTTGTATCGGGTTCTGGCTCTGGTTGCGCTTGGTCTGGTTGCTGCCTTTGTGGCGCTGCAAACTGACCGTGGTCGCCGTTTTGCGACCCTGTTGAAAGAAGCGCGTGTCGAGATCCGGAAAGTGGTATGGCCCACCAGGCCTGAACTGGTTCAGACCACAATTATCGTTGTGGTGTTTGTTCTGGTTGTAGCGCTGATCTTGTGGGGTATGGATTCACTGATCAGTTGGCTGGTCGCCGGCTTTATCGGTTAACAGGAGTGGGCAATGGCTAAGCGCTGGTACGTCGTTCATGCGTATTCTGGCTTCGAAAAGCACGTAATGCGCACTCTGAAAGAGCGTGTTGCGCTCGAAGGAATGGAAGACAAATTCGGCGAGATCCTGGTTCCGACCGAGGAAGTCGTTGAAATGCGTGACGGGAAAAAGCGCAAGAGTGAGCGCAAGTTCTATCCCGGGTACGTATTGGTCCAGATGGAAATGGACGATGCTTCGTGGCATCTTGTCAAGAATACTCCGCGGGTTCTTGGTTTCATTGGTGGTACCAAAGACAAGCCGGCTCCGATCACCGAGCGCGAAGCAGAAGCAATCCTGCGTCGTGTAGAGAGTGGTGCGGACAAGCCGAAGCCCAAGACCCTGTTCGAGCCGGGCGAAATTGTTCGCGTTGTTGAAGGTCCGTTTGCAGACTTCAATGGCGTGGTTGAAGAAGTCGACTACGAGAAGAGTCGAGTCAAGGTTGCCGTCCTGATCTTCGGTCGATCTACTCCGGTAGAGCTGGAGTTTGGTCAGGTCGAGAAAGACTGAGGCATCCTTCAAGCCTGAAAGCTCGCGCGCTGAAGCGACGCGGGCTTTTTGTGTCTGCTATTTGCAGTTGTTATTAACGGGGAGCCGAAAGGCGTTCGAACCCACAGGAGAGCTATCATGGCAAAGAAGATTGAAGCCTATATCAAGCTTCAGGTTGCTGCCGGCCAGGCCAACCCGAGTCCCCCAGTTGGTCCTGCACTGGGTCAGCGTGGTGTTAACATCATGGAATTCTGTAAGGCGTTCAACGCCAAGACTCAGGGCATGGAACCTGGTCTGCCGATTCCGACTGTTATCACTGTATACAGCGACCGCAGCTTCACGTTCGTCACCAAGACTCCGCCTGCGCCAGTTCTGCTGAAGAAGGCAGCTGGTATCAAGAGCGGTTCTGGCCGTCCGAACACTGAGAAAGTGGGCACTGTTACCCGCGCTCAGCTGGAAGAAATCGCCAAGACCAAAGAGCCGGACATGACTGCTGCCGATATGGACGCAGCCGTTCGCACCATCGCTGGTACTGCCCGCAGCATGGGCCTGAACGTGGAGGGTCTGTAAGATGGCTAAGCTGAGCAAGCGTCAGAAGCTGATTCGTGAAAAAGTAGACTCCACCCGCGCCTACACTGTAGACGAAGCGGTTGCGCTTCTGTCTGAACTGGGTCAGAACGTCAAGTTCAAAGAGTCTGTAGACGTAGCCGTAAACCTGGGTGTTGATGCACGTAAATCCGACCAGGTTGTACGTAGCAGCACCGTTCTGCCTCACGGTACCGGTAAAACCGTACGTGTTGCAGTGTTCACTCAGGGTGCCAATGCCGAGAAAGCCACTGCCGCTGGTGCAGACATTGTCGGCATGGACGACCTGGCTGACGAAGTGAAGAAAGGCAACATGGATTTTGACGTGGTTATCGCGACTCCCGATGCCATGCGTGTTGTTGGTCAGCTGGGCCAGATCCTCGGTCCCCGCGGCCTGATGCCGAACCCGAAGGTTGGCACTGTAACTGCAGACGTTGAAACTGCAGTGAAGAACGCCAAGGCCGGTCAGGTTCGCTACCGTACTGACAAAAACGGCATTATCCACGCTCCGCTGGGTAACGTTGAATTTTCTGCCCAGAACATCAAGGAAAACCTTGAAGCTCTGGTGGCAGACCTGAAAAAGGCCAAGCCTGCATCGTCCAAGGGTGTGTATCTGAAAAAGATCACTATCTCTTCTACGATGGGTCCTGGCCTGACTATTGATCAGGGCACTCTGAGCCTCTGATCGGTAGTTACTTTGTAGTCTGGGCGGAAGCCAAGGCTGTCAAAGACCGCAGGCCCCCGAGGCCCTTGGTAACAAGGGTCGCAAGGGTTAAAGCAACGCCTGCGCAGACGGTGTGAAGACGTTCTCTCTGAACCCAAACACCGTTAGGCGTCCTCTTTGAGGACAATGATGGGTTTGCCGGCATAAAGCTGGCGAAATCGAGGAGAAATCCAGTGGCAATTAGACTCGAAGACAAGAAGGCGATCGTCGCTGAAGTCAACGAGACTGCTGGAGCTGCTCTGTCTGTGGTTTTGGCTGACTACCGTGGTGTCACCTCTGGTGACATGACTGCGCTTCGTGCCAAGGCTCGTGCCGAGAATGTTCGCCTGAAGGTTGTTCGTAACAACCTGGCGAAGATTGCTATTAAAGGTACCGAGTTCGAGTGCATCGATCCTGCGCTGGTTGGTCCTACCATTCTGGCTTTCTCTATGGAAGATCCGGGTGCCGCTGCGCGCCTGCTGAAGGATTTTGCCAAAGAGAAAGAGGCGTTCGAAATCAAGGGTCTGGCTGTTGGCGGTGAGCTGATGGGCGCAGAACAGATCGATCGCCTGGCTACGCTGCCGACGCTGCACGAAGCGTTGACCAAGCTGGCCATTGTTACACAGGCACCAGTTACCAAGCTTGCACGTACTCTGAACGATATTCCGGGCAGAATCACACGTGTAGTAGCTGCAGTCCGCGACCAGAAGCAAGAAGCTGCTTGATTCTGTTGAACACCATTTTTTACATTTTCGGAGAAAGTCATGGCTCTGTCTAAAGACGATATTTTGAATGCAATTGCTGAAATGAGCGTAATGGAAGTTGTTGAGCTCGTTGAAGCTATGGAAGAGAAGTTTAACGTTTCTGCTGCTGCCGCTGTTGCTGCCGCTCCGGCTGCCGCTGCTGGTGGCGAAGCCGCTGAAGAGCAGACCGAGTTCGACGTAGTTCTGACCGGTCCTGGCGAGAAGAAAGTAAACGTTATCAAGGCCGTTCGTGAACTGACTGGTCTGGGCCTGAAAGAAGCCAAGGAAATGGTTGACGGCGCTCCTTCTACTGTTAAGGAAGGCGCTAGCAAGGACGAGGCTGAAGAGGCCAAGAAGAAGCTTGAGGAAGCAGGCGCTTCTGTTGAGCTTAAGTAAGAGTCGGCTGTTGATCGACACCGTGCATTAAGCATGGACGGGCTGGTGGCTTCGTGCCACCGGCCTTTTTCTGTTGTATATGCTATAGAGTCTGGTGTGCAATTGCAGGTTGATGTCAGATCTATAACCTACAGCCAGAGTCTTGTTCAAGACGGCGCGATAAGCCGAGCAATTCGGCCCCGAAGCAGAACATTTGATTGCTTCTTGATACCAGGTATCAGGTCTAAAGCTGGGGAATGCAGATGACTTACTCCTACACTGAGAAAAAGCGGATTCGCAAAGACTTTAGTAAATTGCCTTCCGTGATGGACGTCCCCTATTTGCTGTCTATTCAGCTGGATTCGTTCCGGGACTTCCTGCAAATGGAAGCCGCTCCTGAAGACCGCCGGGAAACCGGTCTTCACGCAGCATTCAAATCCGTATTCCCGATTGTCAGTTACTCTGGCAACGCCGCGCTCGAGTATGTGAGCTATCGAATCGGCGAGCCAGTCTTTGACGTCAAGGAATGTCAGCTCAGGGGCGTAACTTACGCCGCGCCGCTGCGGGTGAAAGTCCGCTTGATCATTTATGACAAGGAATCGTCCAACAAGGCGATCAAGGACATCAAGGAACAAGAGGTCTACATGGGCGAGATGCCCCTGATGACTGAGAACGGTACCTTCGTTGTAAACGGTACCGAGCGTGTAATTGTTTCCCAGCTCCACCGTTCACCTGGTGTGTTCTTTGATCACGACAAGGGCAAGACCCACTCATCCGGCAAGCTGCTGTATTCAGCCCGGGTGATTCCTTACCGTGGCTCATGGCTCGACTTCGAATTCGATCCGAAGGACTCCGTGTTCGTTCGTATCGACCGTCGTCGTAAGCTGCCTGCGTCTATTCTGCTGCGCGCGCTGAATTACACCTCCGAGCAGATGCTGGAGATGTTCTTCGAAACCAGTAAGTTCTCGCTGGGCGAAGAAGTGTGCAAGCTCGAGCTGGTGCCAAGCCGTCTGCGTGGTGATATCGCGACGTTTGATATCAAAGACCAGGACGGCAACGTGATTGCCGAAGAAGGTCGTCGTATCACGGCTCGCCATATCAAGCAGCTGGAAAAAGCTGGCATTACCGAGCTGGAAGTACCAACCGAATATCTCTACGGTCGTGTTCTGGCCAAGGACATGATTGATCAGTCTACCGGCGAAGTGCTGGTGGAGTGCAACACCGAACTGACCGAGGAAGTGGTTACCAAGATCCTCGATGCCGGTGTTAAAGACATTGAAACCCTGTACACCAACGACCTGGATTGCGGTCCGTTCATGTCCGATACCCTGCGTATCGACCCGACCCGCACCCCGCTGGAAGCGTTGGTTGAAATCTACCGCATGATGCGCCCGGGCGAGCCGCCCACCAAGGACTCTGCGGAAACCCTGTTCAACAACCTGTTCTTCTCTGAAGAGCGGTATGACCTGTCTGCGGTTGGCCGGATGAAGCTGAACCGTCGTCTGGGCCGTGAAGAGAGCACAGGCGAAGGCATCCTGACCCACGAAGACATCATTGATGTCCTCAAGACCCTGATCGCCATCCGTAACGGCCAGGGCCAGGTGGATGACATCGATAACCTGGGTAACCGTCGCGTACGTTGCGTTGGCGAGATGGCTGAGAACCAGTTCCGTGTAGGCCTGGTACGGGTAGAGCGTGCGGTTCGCGAGCGTCTGAGCCTTGCTGAAAGCGAAGGCCTGATGCCGCAGGACCTGATCAACGCCAAGCCGGTTGCTGCAGCGGTTAAGGAATTCTTCGGTTCCAGCCAGTTGTCCCAGTTTATGGACCAGAACAACCCGCTGTCCGAAGTCACGCACAAGCGTCGTATCTCTGCTCTGGGCCCGGGTGGTCTGACCCGTGAGCGTGCAGGCTTTGAGGTGCGGGACGTACACCCGACCCATTACGGCCGTGTGTGCCCGATCGAGACTCCGGAAGGTCCGAATATCGGTCTGATCAACTCGCTGGCTACCTACGCCCGCTCCAACTCCTACGGCTTCCTCGAAAGCCCGTACCGGAAGGTAGTAGAGGGTGTGGTAACGGACGAAGTGGTTTACCTCTCCGCAATCGAAGAGAGCAACTACGTTATCGCCCAGGCCAGCGCCGCGACTGACGAAGGCAAGCGCCTGACTGACGAGCTGGTAACCGTTCGTCACCAGAACGAATTTACCGTGGCTCCGCCGGAAGCGGTTAACTTCATGGACGTTTCCCCGCGCCAGGTTGTGTCGGTAGCGGCGTCCCTGATTCCGTTCCTGGAGCACGACGATGCTAACCGGGCCCTGATGGGTGCGAACATGCAGCGCCAGGCGGTTCCGACGCTGAAATCACAGGTTCCGCTGGTAGGAACCGGTGTAGAGCGCACCGTAGCCCAGGATTCCGGTGTCTGTGTAACAGCCCGTCGTGGTGGTGTGATCGAAAGCGTTGACGCCGCCCGTATCGTGGTTCGTGTAAACAACGAAGAAACCGAAGCCGGTGATGCAGGTGTGGATATCTACAACCTCACCAAGTACACCCGCTCTAACCAGAACACCTGTATCAACCAGCGTTCCATCGTGCGTCAGGGTGATGTGATTGCCCGTGGTGACGTTCTGGCGGATGGTCCGTCTGTGGATTTGGGTGAGCTGGCGCTGGGCCAGAACATGCGCATCGCGTTCATGCCCTGGAACGGTTACAACTTCGAGGACTCCATCCTGATCTCCGAAAAGGTGGTTCAGGAAGACCGTCTGACCACGATCCACATCCAGGAACTGACCTGTGTGGCCCGTGACACCAAGCTGGGTAGCGAAGAAATCACTGCGGATATTCCGAACGTGGGTGAAAGCGCGCTGTCCAAGCTGGACGAGTCCGGCATTGTTTATATCGGTGCAGAAGTAGGCCCCGGCGATATTCTGGTAGGCAAGGTGACTCCGAAAGGCGAAACCCAGCTGACACCGGAAGAGAAGCTGCTGCGTGCCATCTTCGGTGAGAAGGCGTCTGACGTTAAAGACACTTCCCAGCGCGTTCCGACCGGTACCCGCGGCACCGTTATCGATGTGCAGGTATTTACCCGTGACGGTATCGAGAAAGATGCCCGTGCGCAGTCCATCGAGAAAGAGCAGCTCGACAAGTACCGTAAGGACCTGAAGGACGAGTACCGTATCGTTGAAGGTGCCACTTACGAGCGTCTGATGGTTGCCCTGAAAGACCAGGAAGTGATCAGCGGCCCGGGCCTGAAGAAAGGCGCGAAGCTGGATGAAGCCTACCTGGCCGAACTGCCGCGTCCGGACTGGTTCAAGCTGCGCATGAAGGACGAAGCCCTGAACGAGCTGCTGGAGAAATCCGAGCAAGGTCTGGAAGAGCGCAAGAAAGAGCACGAAGCACGCTTCGACGACAAGAAGGGCAAGCTGCAGCAAGGCGATGACCTGGCTCCGGGCGTTCTGAAGATCGTCAAGGTGTACCTGGCTATCAAGCGTCGCATCCAGCCGGGTGACAAGATGGCGGGTCGTCACGGTAACAAGGGTGTTATCTCTGCGGTTATGCCGATCGAGGATATGCCTTACGACGAGCACGGCACCACCGTGGACATCGTACTGAACCCGCTGGGTGTTCCGTCGCGGATGAACGTTGGTCAGGTTCTGGAAACCCACCTGGGCGCAGCCGCCAAGGGTCTGGGTGAAAAGATCAGCCGCATGCTGGACGAGCAGCGCAAGATCCTCGAGTTGCGCAAGCTGCTGGACGAGATCTACAACCACTCCGACGAGGTGTTCAAGGTTGACCTGGATAGCCTGTCCGATCAGGAAATCCTGGAGCTGTGTAACAACCTGCGCGGTGGTGTTCCCATGGCAACACCGGTCTTCGACGGTGCCAAGGAAGCTGAGGTCAAGCACATGCTGGCCCTGGCAGACCTGGATACCAGTGGTCAGACCAAGCTGTACGATGGCCGTACCGGCGACGCATTTGACCGTCCGGTGACTGTGGGCTACATGTACATGCTCAAGCTGAACCACTTGATCGACGACAAGATGCACGCTCGTTCTACCGGCTCTTACAGCCTGGTTACCCAGCAGCCGCTGGGTGGTAAGGCTCAGTTCGGTGGTCAGCGCTTCGGTGAGATGGAAGTCTGGGCTCTGGAGGCATACGGTGCCGCCTACACCCTGCAGGAAATGCTCACTGTTAAGTCTGACGACGTTAACGGCCGGACCAAGATGTACAAGAACATTGTCGATGGCGATCATCGCATGGAGCCGGGCATGCCCGAATCCTTCAACGTTCTTGTCAAGGAAATCCGCTCGTTGGGTATCGACATCGAGCTGGAATCCGAGTGAGCCGAATTGTTTTTGGCAGCGTGAGCGGGCACCCCGTGTGCCCGCCCGAGATTAACGCCATCCGGAGCTTTAACTGATGAAAGATTTGCTGAATCTTCTCAAGAGCCAGAATCAGAGCAAGGAATTCGACGCCATCCGTATTGGTCTTGCGTCGCCTGACATGATTCGTTCCTGGTCTTTTGGCGAAGTAAAAAAGCCTGAGACCATTAACTACCGTACCTTCAAGCCGGAGCGTGACGGTCTTTTCTGTGCCAAGATCTTCGGCCCGATCAAGGACTACGAATGCCTGTGCGGCAAGTACAAGCGCCTGAAGCACCGCGGTGTTATCTGCGAAAAGTGTGGCGTTGAAGTTGCACTGGCCAGCGTTCGCCGTGAGCGCATGGGTCATATCGAGCTGGCCAGCCCGGTTGCCCACATCTGGTTCCTGAAGTCTCTGCCGTCCCGCATCGGCCTGATGCTGGACATGACCCTGCGCGATATCGAGCGGGTTCTGTACTTCGAGAGCTTTATTGTTATCGATCCGGGTATGACCACCCTGGAGAAGGGCCAGCTGCTGAACGACGAGCAGTACTACGAAGCCCTGGAAGAGTTCGGTGACGAATTCGACGCCCGTATGGGTGCCGAAGCCATCAAGGAACTGCTGGAAGATATCGACCTGCAGGCAGAAGTTGACGGCCTGCGTGAAGAAATCCCGCAGACCAATTCCGAAACCAAGATCAAGAAATTCAGCAAGCGTCTGAAGATTCTTGAGGCGTTCCTGTACTCCGGCAACAAGCCGGGCGACATGGTGATGACCGTATTGCCGGTTCTGCCGCCGGATCTGCGCCCGCTGGTTCCGCTGGACGGTGGCCGTTTTGCCACCTCTGACCTGAACGACCTGTACCGTCGGGTAATCAACCGGAACAACCGTCTCAAGCGCCTGCTGGAGCTGAATGCTCCTGACATCATCGTACGTAACGAGAAGCGGATGCTGCAGGAAGCGGTAGATGCCCTGCTGGATAACGGTCGTCGTGGCCGTGCCATCACCGGCACCAACAAGCGCCCGCTGAAGTCCCTGGCCGACATGATCAAGGGTAAGCAAGGCCGCTTCCGTCAGAACCTGCTGGGTAAGCGTGTGGACTACTCTGGCCGTTCGGTCATCGTAGTGGGGCCGTACCTGCGCCTGCATCAGTGCGGTCTGCCCAAGAAGATGGCCCTGGAACTGTTCAAGCCGTTTATTTTCTCCAAGCTTGAGCACCGTGGCCTGGCGACCACTATCAAGGCCGCCAAGAAGATGGTTGAGCGCGAAGAAGGCGTGGTCTGGGATATCCTCGACGAAGTTATCCGCGAGCACCCGATCATGCTGAACCGGGCGCCGACCCTTCACCGTCTGGGTATCCAGGCGTTCGAGCCGGTACTGATTGAAGGTAAGGCTATCCAGCTGCACCCGCTGGTGTGTGCGGCCTACAACGCCGACTTCGATGGTGACCAGATGGCGGTACACGTACCGCTGACCCTGGAAGCCCAGCTCGAAGCCCGTGCGCTGATGATGTCTACCAACAACGTGCTGTCGCCGGCCAACGGCGAGCCGATCATCGTTCCGTCCCAGGACGTGGTATTGGGTCTGTACTACATGACCCGTGAGCGCCACGCAGCCCAGGGTGAAGGCATGGTGTTTGCCGACATCAAGGAAGCACACCGCGCCTACGGTGCCGGCAAGGTAGACCTTCAGGCCAAGGTGAAAGTGCGCGTGAAGGAAGTGGCCATTGCCGAAGATGGCAGCCGGTCCGAAGCCTACCGCCTGGTTGACACCACGGTCGGTCGTGCACTGCTGTTTGATATCGTTCCCGACGGCCTGCCGTTCGAGATCGTAAACAAGCCGATGGTGAAGAAGGCGATCTCCAACCTGATCAACACCTGTTACCGGGATGCTGGTCTGAAGGACACCGTTATCTTTGCCGACCAGCTGATGTATATGGGTTACCACTACGCAACCCGTTCCGGTATCTCTATCGGTTTCAACGACTTCGAGATTCCTCCGGAGAAGTACGAGCTGGTTGATGCGGCTTCTGAAGAAGTAAAAGACATCGAGAACCAGTACGCGTCCGGTCTGCTGACCCAGGGCGAGAAGTACAACAAGGTTATCGACATCTGGTCCCGCGCTAACGACAAAGTGTCCAAGGCGATGATGGAGCGTCTGTCCAAAGAGCAGGTTATTGGCCCCGATGGCCAGCCGGTGAAGGGCGAAGACGGCGAAGACCTGATGCAGGAGTCTTTCAACTCCGTTTACATGATGGCCGATTCCGGTGCGCGGGGTTCCGCCGCCCAGATTCGTCAGCTGTCCGGTATGCGTGGTCTGATGGCCAAGCCGGATGGTTCCATCATCGAAACGCCGATCACCGCGAACTTCCGTGAAGGCCTGAACGTACTCCAGTACTTCATTTCCACTCACGGTGCTCGTAAGGGTCTGGCGGATACCGCCCTGAAGACCGCGAACTCCGGTTACCTGACTCGTCGTCTGGTAGACGTATCCCAGGACCTGGTGGTTACCGAAGAAGACTGTGGTACCGACGAAGGCCTGCTGATGACGCCGCACATCGAAGGCGGCGACGTGGTTGTGCCTCTGGGCGACCGTGTTCTGGGTCGTGTTACCGCCCGTGACGTGTTCACCCCGACTGACAAGGACAACGCCGTTGTTCCTGCCGGTACACTGCTGGACGAGAAAACCGTCGAGATGGTGGAGCGTGCCGGTGTTGACGAAATCTGGGTGCGCTCTGCGATCACCTGTGATACCCGTCACGGTATCTGTTCCAAGTGTTACGGCCGCGACCTGGCCCGTGGCCATCGCGTAAACGTGGGCGAGGCAGTTGGTGTTATTGCTGCCCAGTCCATCGGTGAGCCGGGTACCCAGCTGACCATGCGTACGTTCCACATCGGTGGTGCCGCAAGCCGGGCGTCTGCAGTGGATAATATCCAGGTCAAGCATGGTGGTACCGTACGCCTGCATAACCTGAAATCCATCGAGAAGACCGACGGTTCTCTGGTTGTGGTGTCCCGTTCCTCTGCATTGGCGATCGCCGATGAGCAGGGTCGTGAGCGCGAGTGGTACAAGTTGCCGTATGGTGCTGTGCTGTCCGTGAAGAACGGCGACCTGGTTGAAGCCGGTGTCGTGGTTGCCAAGTGGGATCCGCACACTCACCCGATCATCGCGGAAGCGAAGGGCACCGCCAAGTTCGTCAATATGGAAGAGGGCATTACTGTCCGCACCCAGGCTGACGAGCTGACCGGTCTGTCCACCATGGAAGTGATTGACCCGAAAGAGCGTCCGGCTGCTGGTAAGGACATTCGTCCGGCTATCCAGCTGATTGACGACGCAGGTGAGGAAGTGGAGCTGCCGGGTGGTGGCGCCGCAATCTTCTTCCTGCCGGCGAACGCACTGGTGACCATGGCCAACGGCGCGAATGTGGAACTGGGTGACGTTGTAGCCCGTATTCCGCAGGAAAGCTCCAAGACCCGGGATATCACCGGTGGTCTGCCGCGGGTTGCCGACCTGTTCGAGGCCCGTCGCCCGAAAGAGTCTGCCATCCTGGCTGAAATCAGTGGTGTGGTCTCCTTCGGTAAGGAAACCAAGGGCAAGAAGCGTCTGGTGATTACACCGAAAGACGATGATGCCTACGAGGTTCTGATTCCGAAGCACCGTCAGCTGAACGTGTTCGAGGGTGAAACGGTTGAGAAGGGTGAGGTTATCTCCGATGGCCCGTCCAACCCGCACGACATCCTGCGCCTGCTGGGTGTGGTAGAACTGGCGAAGTACATCACCAACGAAATTCAGGACGTTTACCGTCTGCAGGGTGTTGTCATCAACGATAAACACATTGAGGTTATCGTTCGCCAGATGCTGCGCAAGGTGGAAATCACCAATCCGGGCGACACTACGTTGCTGTCCGGCGACCAGGTGGAAATCACCCAGGTACTGGAAGAGAACGAAAAGGCTGTGGCTGCAGATAAAGATCCGGCAAGGTTCGAGCGTCTGCTGCTGGGTATCACCAAGGCATCGCTGGCAACAGAATCGTTTATCTCTGCTGCCTCGTTCCAGGAAACCACCCGGGTTCTTACCGAGGGTGCGGTTACCGGAAAACGCGATTACCTGCGTGGCCTGAAAGAAAACGTTGTAGTGGGTCGACTGATTCCGGCTGGTACCGGTCTGGCTTACCACAGCGAGCGTCGTCGCAAGCGTGACCTGGAAGAGCAGGGCATTACTGCAGCCGACGTAGAAGAAGCTCTGAGCGCTGAACTTAATCGCGAAAGCTGATTGAGGCGCGCCATTCTCCGGGTAGATACCTATCCGGAGGGTGGTTAAAAAGAGAACAGTCATCTTGACTGAATCGGGGCGCAGGCTTACACTTGCGTCCCTTAAATTTTACCCCCTGCACAGGGGGTAAGTTTCATTGGTATGGTTTTTGGAGTTTGCTTACATGGCAACGATTAATCAGTTGGTGCGTAAGCCTCGTAAGCGCAAGGTAGCCAAGAGCGACGTTCCTGCTCTCCAGGCTTGTCCTCAGCGCCGTGGTGTGTGCACTCGTGTGTACACCACAACGCCGAAGAAGCCGAACTCAGCACTTCGTAAAGTGTGCCGTGTTCGTCTGACTAACGGCTTCGAGGTTTCCTCTTACATTGGTGGTGAAGGTCACAACCTTCAGGAGCACAGTGTTGTGCTGATCCGTGGCGGTCGAGTAAAAGACCTTCCGGGTGTGCGCTATCACACTGTTCGCGGTACTTTGGACACCCAGGGTGTTCAGAACCGTAAGCAGGGCCGCTCCAAGTACGGTGCAAAACGACCCAAGTCCTGATGTCCCGAGCGGGTATCTTTTATCGTTGCTTGTAAGAACGGTAAGAGTAAGGCTGAGTAGCATTTGCTATCTCAGGGGTTCCTGAAGACCTTTTAGATATAAGGGCTTATCGATGCCTAGAAGAAGAGTTGCAGCAAAACGGGAAATCATTCCCGATCCTAAATTCGGCAGTGCACGCCTTGCCAAGTTCATCAACCACGTGATGGAAAGCGGCAAGAAGTCTGTTGCAGAGCGCATTGTTTATGGCGCGCTCGATATCGTTGCCGAAAAATCCAAGGAAGAGCCGATCGAAATGTTCGAGAAGGCCCTGGAGAACATCCAGCCGATGGTGGAAGTTAAGTCCCGTCGTGTGGGTGGTGCTACGTACCAGGTGCCGGTAGAAGTACGGCCTTCCCGTCAGAACGCGCTGGCTATGCGCTGGCTCGTTGAATACTCACGGAAGCGCGGCGAGAAGAGCATGGCTCAGCGTCTGGCTGGCGAGATTCTTGATGCGGCCGACAGCAAGGGCGCCGCAGTGAAGAAGCGCGAAGACGTGCATCGCATGGCAGAAGCCAACAAGGCATTCTCTCACTTCCGTTTCTAACAAGCCGAGGTTTATATCGTGGCACGCAAGACTCCTATCAAACGTTACAGAAACATTGGTATCTGTGCACACGTGGATGCGGGCAAGACTACTACCACCGAGCGTATTCTTTACTATACCGGTCGTAGTCACAAAATGGGTGAGACCCATGACGGCGCTTCCACAACAGACTGGATGGAGCAGGAGCAGGAGCGTGGTATCACCATCACGTCTGCCGCTGTTACAACCTTCTGGCAGGGTATGGACAAGCAGTATCCCGAGCACCGCATCAACATCATCGACACACCAGGCCACGTTGACTTCACTATCGAAGTAGAGCGTTCCCTGCGTGTTCTTGACGGTGCCGTGGTTGTGTTCTGTGGCTCCTCAGGTGTTGAGCCGCAGTCCGAGACTGTATGGCGCCAGGCCAACAAGTACGAAGTTCCGCGCATGGTGTTCGTCAACAAGATGGACCGTGCCGGCGCTGACTTTATGCGCGTGGTTGAGCAGATTCGCCAGCGTTTGGGTGCGACTGCTGTGCCCATCCAGCTGCCGATTGGTGCTGAAGATGAGTTCGAGGGCATCGTCGACCTGCTGCGCATGAAGGCGATCTACTGGAATGAAGCTGATCAGGGTATGACTTACGAGCTTCGTGACATCCCTGAGAACATGCAGGCAGAAGCCGAGAAGGCGCGCGAGCAGATGATCGAAGCTGCCGCTGAAGCCAACGAAGAGTTCATGGACAAGTACCTCGAAGGCGAAGAGCTGACCTACGAAGAGATCAAGCAGGGTCTGCGTGCTCGTACCATCGCCAACGAAATCGTACTGGCCACCTGTGGTTCTGCGTTCAAGAACAAGGGTGTTCAGGCGGTACTGGATGCCGTTATTGAATTCCTGCCGGCTCCTGATGAAGTTAAAGCCATCCGCGGTGAGGTTGACGACGAAGGTTCTGAAGAAACCCGTCCGGTTGATGACGATGCTCCGTTCGCCGCCCTTGCGTTCAAGATCGCTACCGACCCGTTCGTAGGTACTCTGACGTTCTTCCGGGTTTACTCCGGTAAGCTGGAATCCGGTAATGCCGTTTTCAACTCCGTGAAGGGCAAGAAAGAGCGTGTGGGTCGTATGGTTCAGATGCACGCCAACGACCGGGAAGAGATTAAAGAAGTTCTGGCGGGCGATATCGCTGCAGCGATCGGCCTGAAGAACGTCACTACCGGTGACACCCTGTGTGACGAGAATCACAAGATCGTTCTCGAGCGCATGGAGTTCCCGGAGCCGGTAATCTCTGTTGCCGTTGAGCCGAAGTCCAAGGCAGACCAGGAGAAGATGGGTGTTGCTCTGGGCAAGCTGGCCCAGGAAGATCCGTCCTTCCGCGTTCGCACCGACGAAGAGACCGGTCAGACCATCATCTCCGGTATGGGCGAGCTGCACCTGGACATCCTGGTTGACCGTATGCGTCGCGAATTCAAGGTAGAGGCCAACATCGGTAAGCCGCAGGTTGCCTACCGTGAGTGCATTCGCAAGCCGGTTGACGTTGAAGGCAAGTTTGTTCGTCAGTCTGGTGGTCGTGGTCAGTATGGTCACGTCAAAGTGAAGATCGAGCCGCTGCCGCTGGATGATGAAGATGCAGAAAACTTCATCTTCGTGAACGAGATCGTTGGTGGTGTGGTTCCGAAGGAATACATCCCGGCGGTTCAGCAGGGTATCGAGGAGCAGATGCAGAACGGCTGTCTGGCCGGCTATCCGCTGCTGGGTATCAAGGCGACTCTGTACGATGGTTCCTACCACGACGTTGACTCCAACGAGATGGCGTTCAAAATCGCTGGTTCCATGGCGATGAAGAAGGGCGCACTCGAGGCCAACCCTGCGCTTCTCGAGCCGATGATGAAGGTAGAGGTTGTTACCCCTGAAGATTACATGGGTGACGTAGTTGGCGACCTGAACCGTCGTCGCGGCCTCGTGCAGGGCATGGAAGATGTGCCCGCGGGTAAGACTATCCGTGCAGAAGTTCCGTTGTCGGAGATGTTCGGTTACGCCACAGACCTGCGTTCTGCAACACAGGGTCGAGCGTCTTATGCGATGGAGTTCTCCCGCTATATGGAAGCTCCTTCGAACATTGCCGAAGCGATCATTAAAAAGGGTTGATCCCCAGGACTTAAGAAACAGGAAGAGGTGTAACCGTGTCTAAAGCAAAATTTGAGCGTAACAAGCCGCACGTAAACGTGGGCACCATTGGTCACGTTGACCATGGTAAGACCACTCTGACAGCCGCCCTGACTCGTGTATGTCACGAAGTATGGGGCACTGGCGAGAGTCGTGCTTTCGATCAGATCGATAACGCACCGGAAGAGCGTGCGCGTGGTATCACCATCGCGACCTCCCACGTTGAGTACGATTCTCCGACCCGTCACTACGCTCACGTAGACTGCCCGGGCCACGCTGATTATGTTAAGAACATGATCACGGGTGCTGCCCAGATGGACGGCGCTATCCTGGTTTGCTCCGCAGCTGACGGCCCCATGCCGCAGACTCGTGAGCACATCCTGCTGTCCCGTCAGGTAGGTGTACCGTTCATCGTTGTGTTCCTGAACAAAGCGGACATGGTAGACGATGAAGAGCTGCTTGAGCTGGTAGAAATGGAAGTTCGTGACCTGCTGAGCCAGTACGACTTCCCGGGTGACGACACTCCGATCATCACCGGTTCTGCCCTGATGGCTCTGGAAGGTAAAGACGACAACGAGATGGGTACTACCGCTGTTAAGAAGCTGGTAGAAGCTCTGGACGACTACATCCCTGAGCCGGAGCGTGCCATCGATCAGCCGTTCCTGATGCCGATCGAGGACGTATTCTCCATCTCCGGTCGTGGTACCGTAGTAACTGGCCGTGTTGAGCGTGGCATCATCAAGGTAGGTGACGAAGTGGAAATCGTGGGTATCCGCGACACCACCAAGACCACCTGTACTGGTGTTGAGATGTTCCGCAAGCTGCTGGACGAAGGTCGTGCCGGTGAGAACGTAGGTGTTCTGCTGCGTGGTACCAAGCGTGACGACGTTGAGCGTGGTCAGGTTCTGTGTGTACCGGGCTCCATCAAGCCGCACACTGTGTTCGAGTGTGAAGTGTACGTACTGTCCAAAGAAGAAGGTGGTCGTCATACTCCGTTCTTCAAGGGCTACCGTCCGCAGTTCTACTTCCGGACCACTGACGTGACCGGTTCTTGCGAACTGCCGGAAGGCGTAGAAATGGTAATGCCGGGTGACAACGTGAAAATGACTGTTACCCTGATCGCTCCGATCGCCATGGAAGATGGTCTGCGCTTCGCGATTCGTGAAGGCGGCCGTACCGTTGGTGCCGGCGTGGTATCCAAGATCATCGAGTAATATGCTCGATTGATCAGGAAAAAGGGGCTGAATCATTCAGCCCCTTTTTCCGTTTAAGTCGCAAAAGCGTACCTGGCGGTGTCGATTGCAGTGGCAGTTGACACGGTTGGGTATTATGCATACAATGCGGCTCCTTTTTTTGAAGGTCGGCTAACTAGTAGCTGCTACGAGTGGAGTTTGGTGCATCATGCAAAGCCAAAAAATTCGAATCCGGTTGAAGGCGTTTGATTATCGCCTGATCGACCAGTCCACGCAGGAGATCGTTGATACCGCTAAGCGGACCGGCGCTCAGGTGCGTGGTCCAATCCCTCTGCCGACGCGGAAGGAAAAGTACACGGTATTGATCTCTCCGCATGTCAACAAAGACGCGCGTGATCAGTATGAAATTCGTACGCACAAGCGTCTGCTCGACATTGTTGAGCCGACGGAAAAGACAGTGGATGCTCTGATGAAACTGGACCTGGCAGCAGGTGTAGACGTTCAGATCAGCCTCGGCTAATACCGCCCGGTATTAGTCTGTGTAACTGTCATAGGCCATAGAGGGTGCGAGCCCCGTACACTTAAGAGGTGAAACATGGCAATTGGTGTTGTCGGTCGTAAGGCCGGTATGACCCGTATTTTTACGGACGAAGGACAGGCCCTGCCTGTCACGGTAATTGAGGTTGATCCCAACCGCATTACCCAACTCAAAACTCTCGAAAGCGACGGCTACCGTGCAGTACAGGTAACCGTAGGTTCTCGTCGTTCCTCCCGTGTAAACAAGGCGGCTGCTGGTCACTTCGCGAAAGCGGGTGTCGAGGCTGGTCGTGGCGTGTGGGAATTCCGTCTGGCTGACGGCGAAGGCGAAGAACTGGCTGCGGGTGGCGAGCTCACTGTCTCTGTATTCGAAGACGGTCAGGTGGTTGATGCCATCGGTCAGTCCAAGGGTAAGGGTTTCCAGGGCGGCGTAAAGCGCTGGAACTTCTCTATGCAGGACGCTACTCACGGTAACTCTCTGTCCCACCGTGCTCCGGGTTCCATTGGTCAGAACCAGACTCCGGGCAAGGTATTCAAGGGCAAGAAAATGGCCGGTCAGCTGGGTAATGCGCAGGTTACTGTGCAGAACCTGAAGATTGTCCGTGTCGATGCCGAGCGCAACCTGCTGCTGGTAAGTGGTGCCGTACCTGGCGCAACTGGCGGCGATGTTGTCATCAAGCCTGCAGTTAAAGCCTGAGGAGCGGTGCGATGGAATTAACAATTACTGGTAGCGGCAAGGGAATCTCTGTTTCCGACGCTGCATTTGCCAAAGATTTTAATGAGGCTCTGGTTCACCAGGTGGTAACTGCCTACATGGCAGCTGGCCGTCAGGGTACCAAGGCTCAGAAAACACGTTCCGAAGTTAGTGGCGGCGGCAAGAAGCCGTGGCGCCAGAAGGGTACCGGCCGTGCACGTGCCGGCACCATCCGTAGCCCGATCTGGCGCTCCGGTGGTGTAACCTTCGCTGCCAAGCCTCGCGACTTCGAGCAGAAGGTTAACCGCAAGATGTACCGTGCGGCTATGTGTTCCATTCTCTCCGAGCTGGTTCGTCAGGAGCGTCTGGTTGTGGTTGACGACATCAATGTCGACTCCCCCAAGACCAAGGCCTTTACTGCCAAGCTGAAGGACCTGGGCGTTTCCAATGCCCTGATCCTGTCCGAGAACGTTGAGCAGAACCTGCACCTGGCTTCCCGCAACATTCCCCACGTGGATGTTCGCGACGTAGCGGGTCTGGATCCGGTCAGCCTGGTTGCCTTCGAGAAAGTCGTGGTGACTGTTCCCGCTCTGAAGAAGATCGAGGAGATGCTGGGATGAATCAGGAACGTATTTATAAGGTCCTGCTTGGGCCGCACGTATCAGAAAAAGCGTCTCTGGCGGCAGAGCGTGGTCAGGTGGTGTTTCGTGTAGCCCCTGATGCAACCAAGCCGGAGATCAAAAAAGCCGTTGAGCAGCTGTTCAACGTCACCGTCGAAGGTGTTCAGGTTCTGAACCGTAAGGGTAAGCTCAAGCGCACTATCCGCGGGTTCGGCAAGCGTAATGACATTCGTAAGGCTTACGTCAAGCTGGCAGAAGGTCAGGACATCGATTTTCTGGATGTGGAATAAGGTAAAGGGGTCGTAATATGCCGATCGTCAAAACCAAGCCAACATCTGCCGGACGCCGTCACGTTGTAAAACTTTACAACCCGGATCTGCACAAAGGACGTCCTTACGAGCCGTTGGTAGAAACTAAGAGTAAGTCTGGTGGCCGTAACAATGCTGGCCGCATTACTACTCGTCACATTGGTGGTGGTCATAAGCAACACTACCGTGTTATCGATTTCAAGCGGACCAAAGATGGTATCCCGGCGATCATTGAGCGCCTGGAATATGATCCTAACCGCTCTGCGCACATCGCACTGCTGAAGTACTCCGATGGCGAGCGTCGCTACATCATCGCTCCCAAGGGTATGAAAGCTGGCGATCCAGTGCGTTCCGGCGTCGACGCGCCGATCAAGGTGGGCTCCACTCTGCCGCTCCGGAACATTCCGGTCGGTTCTGTGATCCACTGCGTCGAACTGAAGCCTGGCAAAGGTGCCCAGCTGGCTCGCTCCGCGGGCGCATCCGTACAGCTGGTAGCTCGGGAAGGGGCGTATGCCACTATCCGCCTGCGTTCAGGTGAAATGCGTAAGGTGCTTGTAGATTGCCGTGCAACGCTGGGTGAAGTATCCAACAGCGAGCACAGCCTCAAGCAGCTTGGTAAAGCGGGTGCATCACGTTGGCGCGGTAAACGTCCAACAGTACGTGGTGTTGCTATGAACCCAGTTGACCACCCGCATGGTGGTGGTGAAGGGCGTACCTCTGGCGGACGTCACCCGGTTACTCCGTGGGGTGTTCCGACCAAAGGGCATAAGACTCGTAAGAACAAGCGTACTGACAAGATGATAGTACGTCGTCGTTCAGCCAAGTAAACGACTACATAGAGGTAATTGCTGTGCCACGTTCTTTAAAGAAAGGTCCTTTTATAGACCTGCATCTGTTGAAGAAGGTCGAGGCAGCTCTGGAAGGAAATGACAAGCGGCCCATTAAAACCTGGTCCCGCCGGTCAACAGTTTTTCCGGAGATGGTAGGCCTGACCATTGCAGTCCACAACGGCAAGCAGCACGTGCCGGTTTATGTCACCGAAGATATGGTCGGTCATAAACTGGGTGAGTTCGCGGCAACGCGTACTTATCGTGGCCATGCGGCCGACAAGAAAGCTAAACGCTGATTGTGAGGTAATAGAAATGGAAGTAGCAGCCAAGTATAAGGGCGCTCGCCTCTCAGCTCAGAAAGCACGTCTTGTCGCCGACCAGGTACGCGGCAAGGCTGTTGAGGACGCCCTGAACATTCTGACTTTCAGCCCGAAGAAGGCAGCGGTAGTAATCAAGAAGGCTCTTGAGTCTGCCATTGCCAACGCTGAGCATAACGAAGGTCTGGACGTAGATGATCTGAGGGTTTCCACCGTTATGGTGGATGAGGGCCCAACGCTCAAGCGAATCAAAGCTCGAGCCAAGGGGCGCGCTGATCGTATTTTCAAGCGCACCTGTCATATCACCGTCAAGGTCGCCGACAAGTAGGAGATGCTCAGATGGGTCATAAAGTAAATCCAACCGGCATTCGCCTGGGTGTGATCAAAGAGCACAACTCAGTGTGGTATGCCGACAAGAAGGACTACGCGAAGAATCTGCTGAATGATATTCAGGTTCGCGAGTTCCTCGACAAGCGTCTGGTTAAGGCGTCTGTCAGCAAGATCGTGATCGAGCGCCCTGCTCAGAACGCCCGGATCACGATCCATACCGCCCGCCCCGGTATTGTTATCGGTAAGAAGGGTGAAGATGTTGATCGTCTGCGTCGTGAAGTTAGCGACATGATGGGTGTGCCCGTGCACATCAACATCGAAGAAGTCCGCAAACCGGACCTGGATGCCCGCCTGGTAGCGCAAAACGTTGCCGGCCAGCTGGAGCGTCGTGTGATGTTCCGTCGCGCTATGAAGCGTGCGGTACAGAATGCCATGCGCCAGGGTGCCAAGGGTATCAAGATTCAGGTTGGTGGTCGTCTTGGGGGTGCTGAGATCGCACGTTCCGAGTGGTATCGCGAAGGTCGTGTACCTCTGCACACACTGCGTGCAGATATTGATTATGCAACCTACGAAGCGAAGACCACTTACGGCATTATCGGCGTAAAGGTATGGATCTTCAAAGGTGAGATTCTTGGTGGTATGGAGCAGGTCCGTGCTGACAAGAAAGCCTCTGGGAAGAAAGGTTCTAAGTAAAGGGGCACTCTTATGCTGCAACCAAAACGCACCAAATTCCGCAAGGTAATGAAAGGCCGTAACACCGGTCTTGCTCACCGCGCCAATAAGGTGAGCTTCGGTGAATACGGATTGAAGGCGACTAGCCGTGGGCGTATAACTGCGCGCCAGATTGAGGCAGCGCGTCGTACCATGACTCGCCGCATCAAGCGGGGCGGTAAGATCTGGATCCGGGTATTCCCGGACAAGCCGATCACCGGTAAGCCGCTTGAAGTACGTATGGGTAAAGGTAAAGGTTCTGTCGAGTATTGGGTGGCTGAGATTCAGCCAGGCCGTATGCTTTACGAGATGGAAGGCGTAGCGGAAGAAATCGCCCGCGAAGCTTTCACTCTGGCTGCTGCCAAACTGCCGGTACAGACCACCTTTGTTAAGAGGACGGTGATGTGATGAAAGCAACAGAGCTGCGTGAAAAGTCAGTCGAGGAGCTGAACAAAGAGCTGATCGACCTCCTGAAGGAGCAGTTCAACCTGCGCATGCGCAAGGCGACAGGTCAGCTGAATCAGTCTCACCTTCTCGGCAAGGTGAAGCGCGATATCGCTCGCGTGAAAACAGTATTGAATGAAAAGGCAGGACAGTGACATGACCGAAGCTACCCGAACTGCCAGAGCTCTGAGCGGCAAGGTCGTGAGCAACAAGATGGACAAGTCCATCGTGGTCCTGGTTGAGCGTCAGGTGAAACACCCTCTGTACGGTAAGTACATGAAGCGTTCAACCAAGATCCATGCACACGATGAAAGCAATCAGTGCAACATTGGTGACACAGTTACCATCCAGGAAACCCGTCCGGTCTCCAAGACCAAGACCTGGGCCCTGGTGGAAGTCACCGAACGCGCTGCCAAGGTGTAATTCGCCCGGAGAACAACCATGATTCAGACTCAAACAATGCTTGAAGTCGCGGATAACAGTGGTGCACGTCAGGTTATGTGCATCAAGGTCCTGGGCGGATCTCACCGGCGTTATGCAACCGTTGGGGATATCATCAAGGTAACCGTCAAGGAAGCCATCCCCCGCGGCAAGGTGAAAAAAGGCCAGGTCCTGAAGGCTGTTGTAGTACGTACCCGTAAGGGTGTGCGTCGTCCGGACGGTTCTCTGATCCGTTTTGACGGTAACGCGGCGGTACTTCTGAACAATCAGGACGCTCCCATTGGTACCCGTATCTTCGGACCGGTTACCCGTGAACTGCGTAACGAGAAGTTCATGAAGATTATCTCACTGGCACCCGAAGTACTTTAAAGGACCAGAGGCCGGTTATGAAAAAGATCAAACGAGATGACGAAGTAATCGTCACCACGGGGAAAGACAAAGGCAAACGTGGTAAAGTCCTGAAGGTTCAGGACGACGGTCGCGTGATTGTTTCTGGCATCAACATGATGAAGAAACACACAAAACCGAACCCGATGCTCGGCACCCCGGGTGGTATCGTCGAGAAAGAAGCGCCTATCCAGGCTTCCAACGTGGCTATTTTTAATCCGCAGACCGGCAAAGCCGATCGTGTTGGCTTCCAGATCAAGGAAGACGGCAGCAAAGTGCGGATCTTCAAGTCCACGAACGAAGCTGTCGATAACCAGTAAGCGGTGGTGGTTACGATGCTTAACATGAAAGAGCAGTACACTAAGGAAGTGGTACCCGCCCTGCAGAAAGAGTTCGGTTACAAGAACGTTATGCAGGTGCCGCGTATCGAGAAAATCACCCTGAACATGGGTGTTGGCGAAGCGGTTGGTGACAAAAAGCTGATTGAGAATGCTGTGGCGGATCTTGAGCGCCTGGCAGGTCAGAAAGCGGTTGTCACCAAGGCACGCAAATCCGTAGCGGGTTTCAAAATCCGTGAAGGTTGGCCGATTGGCTGTAAAGTGACCCTGCGCGGTGAGCGCATGTGGGATTTCTTTGATCGTCTGGTGCACATTGCGGTTCCCCGCATTCGTGACTTCCGCGGTCTGAACCCGAAATCCTTCGATGGTCGCGGTAACTACAGCATGGGTGTTCGTGAGCAGATCATCTTCCCTGAGATCGAGTACGACAAAGTCGACAAGATCCGCGGGCTGGATATCACCATCACCACCACTGCCGGTACCGACGACGAAGGTCGCGAACTGTTGAAAGCCTTTGGCTTTCCGTTCAAGAAATAAGGAACGAGTGACATGGCGAAGGTTTCAATGAAGAACCGCGAGCAAAAGCGCGAGCAACTGGTAGCGAAATATGCTGCCAAGCGCGCTGAGCTCAAGGCGATTATCAAAAACCCGAATACCAGCGACGATGACCGTTGGGATGCACAAATGAAGCTCCAGCAGCTTCCGCGTGATTCATCTCCTTCGCGTCTTCGGAATCGTTGCCAGGTGACTGGTCGTCCCCACGGCGTTCTGCGCAAGTTCGAGCTTTCACGGATTAAACTCCGTGAATACGGCATGCGCGGTGACGTTCCGGGCCTGACCAAGGCAAGCTGGTAAGATAGGCAACCTGACTTCGGTCAGGTGCCTGTTGGTAAGCGGTGCGGCACGCCGCTGCACAACTAAAAAGATCAGGAGCCTCATACTAATGAGTATGCAAGACACGCTTGCGGATATGTTTACCCGTATCCGTAATGCCCAGATGGCGTCAAAAGCTGACGTAACGATGCCATCTTCAAAAATGAAGGTCTCCGTAGCCCAGGTCCTGAAGGACGAAGGTTACGTTGAGGATTTCTCTGTTTCAGCTGACGCGAAGCCCGAGCTGACCATTACTCTGAAATACTTCGGTGGCAAGCCGGTTATTGAAGAGATCAAGCGGGTTAGCCGTCCGAGTCTGCGCCAGTACAAAGGCGCCGGGAAACTGCCGAAAGTATCCGGTGGTCTGGGAGTCGCGATTGTCTCAACGTCCAAGGGCGTTATGACAGACCGCGCCGCACGAGCTGCAGGCGTGGGTGGCGAAGTCATCTGCACCGTATTCTAGGAGATACACATGTCCAGGGTTGCCAATAATCCTGTCGTGCTGCCTTCCGGTGTTGAGGTCAAGCTGAACGGACAGGAAATTAACGTGAAGGGCTCCAAGGGAGCACTTCAATTCACCATTCACCAAGCGGTAGAAGTAAAGCAGGAAGAGGGTACTCTTCGCTTTGCTGCACGCGATGGTGCCAAACAGTCCCGCGCTCTTGCTGGTACTACTCGTGCGCTGGTTAACAACATGGTTGCCGGCGTATCCACAGGCTGGGAGCGCAAGCTGCAGCTGACGGGCGTAGGTTACCGTGCGCAGGCGCAAGGTAAGAAGCTTAACCTGACCCTGGGTTTTTCCCATCCGGTCGAGTATGAGCTGCCCGAGGGTGTTACCGCTGAAACTCCGTCCAATACGGAAGTTGTGATTCGCGGTATCGACAAGCAACAGGTTGGCCAGGTCGCTGCTGAAATTCGCGCGTTCCGTCCGCCCGAGCCTTATAAGGGTAAGGGTGTTCGTTATGCGGATGAGCAGGTCAGACGCAAAGAAGCCAAGAAGAAATAAGGCGGGACTATGAGCGCGAATATCGAAAGACTGCGTCGCGCACGTAAAGTGCGCATGAAGATTCGTGAGCTGGGTACTGACCGTCTGTGCGTTCACCGCACTCCGCGTCATATGTACGCCCAGGTTACAACTGCAGATGGCAGCAAAGTGCTGGCCACTGCCTCCACGTTGGATAAGGAACTGCGCCAGGGTGCAACCGGTAACGTGGACGCTGCCAAGAAGGTCGGTCAGCTGATTGCTGAGCGTGCCAAGGCAGCAGGCATTGAGAAGGTCGCTTTTGACCGCTCAGGTTACCGTTATCACGGTCGCGTCCAGGCTCTGGCCGACGCAGCCCGTGAAGCTGGCTTGCAATTCTAAGAGGTGGAGAAGATGAGCGTTAACGAACAGAAGGCGCCTGAGCTCCAGGAAAGGCTGGTTCAGGTAAACCGCGTCGCCAAGGTTGTTAAAGGCGGCCGGATTTTTGCCTTCACCGCACTGACTGTAGTGGGTGATGGTAAAGGACGCGTTGGTTTCGGTCGTGGTAAGGCCCGGGAAGTTCCGGTAGCCATCCAGAAGGCGATGGAAGCTGCTCGCAAGAACATGGTAGATGTGGCGCTTGACGGCAACACTCTGCAGTACGCGGTTCGCGCCCAGCATGGCGGTTCCAAGGTGTACATGCAGCCGGCATCTGAAGGTACCGGTGTTATCGCCGGTGGTGCGATGCGTGCGGTACTGGAAGTGGCGGGCGTTCAGAACGTTCTGTCCAAGTGCTACGGCTCTACCAACCCGGTGAACGTGGTACGTTCCACCATCAAGGGTCTGCAGGCCATGAAGGCGCCTGAAGATATTGCAGCCAAGCGCGGTAAATCCGTCGAAGATATTCTGGGTTGAAGTCATGGCGAACGCAAAAACGATCAAAGTAACTCTGACCCGCAGCCCGATCGGCTGTCAGCCCAAACACAAGCTGTGTGTAAAGGGTCTGGGTCTTCGTAAAATCGGTCACACCGTTGAAGTGGAAGATACTCCTTCCATTCGCGGCATGATCAACCGGGTTAACTACCTGGTTCAGGTTGAGGAGAACTAAGATGCGTCTGAACGAACTTGCTCCGGAACCTGGTTCACGTCCTAGCGCCAAGCGCGTTGGTCGTGGTATCGGTAGCGGTCTGGGTAAAACCGGCGGTCGCGGTCACAAAGGTCTGAAATCCCGTTCCGGTGGCTCTGTAGCCCCTGGTTTCGAGGGTGGTCAGCAGCCTCTGGCCCGTCGTCTGCCGAAGTTTGGTTTCACCTCCCGCCAGCAGCGTTACGTTGCTGAGATTCGCCTGAACGAACTGGCGAAGGTAGAAGGCGATGTAGTCGACCTGGCTGCACTGAAAAAGGCTGACATCATTCGTGAAGAAATTCGCGAAGCCAAGGTTATGCTGTCTGGCGAGCTGGACCGCGCAGTAACCGTTAAAGGGCTACGTGTCACCAAAGGCGCACGCGAGGCAATCATTGCCGCGGGTGGGAAAGTCGAAGACTAAGACGAGTCGAGGACTAAATGGCCAAGACAGCATCATTGCCTGCGGGCGCCGGAAAAGGATTTGCAGAGCTGCGTTCGCGGCTCTGGTTTGTCTTCCTGGCGTTGTTGGTGTACCGGATCGGTGCCCACATCCCGGTTCCAGGCATCAACCCGGACCGGTTGGCGGCACTGTTTGACCAGAATCAGGGTACTATCCTGAGTCTGTTCAACATGTTTTCCGGTGGTGCGCTTGAGCGCATGAGTATCTTCGCACTCGGTATCATGCCGTACATTTCTGCCTCTATTATCATGCAGCTCATGACTGCGGTTAGCCCGCAGCTTGAGCAGCTGAAGAAAGAAGGCGAAGCTGGTCGTCGCAAGATCAGTCAGTACACCCGGTATGGTACGGTTATCCTGGCCCTGGTTCAGGGCTTTGGTATTTCTGTGGGGCTGGCCTCTCAGGGCGTTACCTTTAACGACAGCTTCAGCTTCCACTTTGTGGCGGTTGTTTCCTTCGTGTGTGGTGCCGTCTTCATGATGTGGCTTGGCGAGCAGATCACCGAGCGTGGTATCGGTAACGGTATTTCCCTGCTGATTTTTGCAGGGATTGTTGCCGGTCTCCCGGGGGCTATTGGTCAGACCCTGGAGCAGGCCCGTAACGGTGAAATGAGTCTGTTGGTAGTGCTCGGTATTGGTGTCCTGGCAATCGCGGTTGTCGGCTTCGTGGTCTTCATGGAGCGGGGCCAGCGCCGGCTTACCATCAACTATGCCAAGCGGCAGCAAGGGCGCCGGGTATTTGCCCAGCAGTCCAGCCACCTGCCGCTGAAGGTGAACATGGCCGGTGTTATTCCGCCGATCTTCGCCTCTTCCATTCTGCTGTTTCCGGCTTCGCTCGGTCAGTGGTTTGGCCAGGGTGAAGGCATGGAATGGCTGAGCGATGTATCCCAGGCATTGGCGCCGAGCCAGCCTTTGTATATCATTCTGTTCGCAGCAGCAGTAGTCTTCTTCTGCTTCTTCTACACAGCGCTGATGTACAACCCCAAAGAAGTTGCGGATAACCTCAAGCGTTCCGGCGCGTTTATCCCGGGTATTCGTCCGGGAGAACAGACCTCCAAGTACATCGATGGTGTGCTTACCCGTCTGACGTTGTTCGGGGCTATGTATATTGCAGCAGTATCCCTGTTCCCTCAGTTCCTGATGGTTGCGGGTAACGTGCCTTTCTATCTTGGTGGTACGTCTCTGCTGATTGTTGTAGTCGTGGTGATGGATTTCATGGCGCAGGTTCAGTCGCACCTGATGTCCCATCAGTATGAATCGCTGATGAAGAAATCCAATCTCAAGGGCTATGGTCGGAACGGCTGATTAAGTCGTTCCCCTTGAAAACTGGAGTCGACAATGAAAGTACGCGCTTCGGTAAAGAAAATTTGCCGTAACTGCAAAGTAATTCGACGCAATGGCTCAGTACGAGTCATCTGCTCGGAGCCTCGCCACAAGCAGCGCCAGGGCTGATTCTCCGGAATCGCACTGACATTGCAGAAGGGGTTCGGAATAGTGGCGCTTGACTCGACCACGGGTCAGGCGCTATTATTTCGCGCCCTTTTTGTGGCGGAAAATTCACACAGCAAAGCTTTGAACGCGGAGTAATTTGGATGGCACGTATAGCCGGTGTCAATATACCCGATCACAAACATGCTGTTATCTCGCTGACCTACATCTTTGGTGTTGGCAAGACAACAGCCCAGAAGCTTTGCGATGCAACCGGCGTTAAGCCGGACGCCAAGGTCAAAGACCTGAGCGACGAGCAGCTTGAAGCACTTCGTACTGAAGTGGGCAAGTTTACCGTCGAAGGCGATCTGCGTCGTGAAGTACAGATGAACATTAAGCGTTTGAAGGATCTCGGTTGCTTCCGTGGTCTGCGCCATCGTCACGGCCTTCCGGTCCGTGGTCAGCGCACCAAGACCAACGCCCGCACCCGTAAAGGTCCTCGCAAACCTATTCGTAAGTAACAGGTAGGCAAACATGGCAAAGCCAGGTACACGTACCCGTAAAAAGGTGAAAAAGACGGTTGTTGATGGCGTCGCGCACATTCACGCGTCCTTCAACAACACCATCGTGACCATTTCGGACCGTCAGGGCAACGTCCTGTCCTGGGCCACCTCAGGTGGTTCCGGTTTCCGCGGCTCACGTAAGAGTACACCTTTTGCTGCGCAGGTAGCAGCTGAAAGAGCCGGTAATGCGGCTGCTGAATACGGCCTTAAAAACCTGGACGTAGAGGTTAAGGGTCCTGGGCCCGGACGTGAATCCGCTGTACGCGCGCTTAACGGCTGCGGGTACAAGATCACCAACATCACTGATGTGACGCCGATTCCCCACAACGGCTGTCGTCCGCCCAAGAAGCGCCGCGTCTAACACAGGAGACAGTGAAATATGGCTCGTTATATAGGCCCGAAGTGCAAGCTGTCTCGTCGTGAAGGGACAGATCTTTTTCTGAAGAGCGGCGTACGCGCGCTCGATTCCAAGTGCAACATCGAGACTCCGCCTGGTATGCACGGCGCGCGTCGCGGTCGTCTGTCCGAATACGGCTTGCAGCTTCGCGAGAAGCAAAAAGTTCGTCGTATCTACGGTGTGCTTGAGAAGCAGTTCCGTAGCTACTACAAAGAGGCTGCCCGTCGGAAGGGCGCAACCGGTGAAAACCTGCTGCAACTTCTGGAAGGCCGTCTGGATAACGTTGTATATCGCATGGGCTTTGGTTCTACCCGTGCGGAAGCTCGTCAGCTCGTCTCTCACAAGGCGATCCTGGTGAATGATAAGTCGGTGAACATTCCGTCTTACCAGGTTAAGCCGGGTGACGTTGTGAGTGTGCGCGAAAAGTCCAAGAACCAGTTGCGTGTTAAAGGCGCTCTGGAACTCTCTGGTAGCCGCGCACCGGTAAGCTGGGTAGAGGTTGACGCCAACAAGATGTCCGGCGTTTACAAGTCAGTACCTGAGCGTACTGAACTGCCGGCCGACATCAACGAGAACCTCATCGTCGAGCTTTACTCCAAGTAAAGCCCAGTTAGCAACGATAGCAGATAGGGGCGTCTATGCAGCGTTCAGTACATGAGTTATTGACACCTCGTACCATTGACGTGAAAGAATCCAGCGCCACGCGCGCCAAGGTGACTCTGGAGCCGCTTGAACGCGGTTTCGGTCACACCCTGGGTAGCGCGCTGCGTCGTATTCTTCTGTCTTCAATGCCGGGCTGCGCCGTGACTGAAGCACAGATCGACGGTGTCCTGCACGAGTACAGTGCCATTGAAGGTGTCCAGGAAGACGTCATCGAGATTCTTCTGAATCTCAAAGGCGTCGCCGTAAAGATGCACGGCCGTGACGATGCTGAGCTCACGCTTAGCAAGAAAGGCCCGGGCGTAGTGACTGCCGGCGATATCAAGCTGGACCACGATGTGGAAATCGCTAACCCGGAGCACGTGATCTGTCACCTGAGCGAGAACGGCGAAGTGAACATGCGTTTGCGTGTTGCACGTGGCCGCGGCTATGAGCCGGCTGATCAGCGTGGTCTGGACGAGGACGAAACTCGTGCCATCGGACGCTTGCAGCTTGATGCTACGTTCAGCCCGGTTCGTCGTGTGGCTTATGCCGTCGAGAGCGCTCGGGTTGAGCAGCGTACAGACCTGGACAAGCTGGTTATTGACCTGGAGACCAACGGTACTATCGATCCGGAAGAAGCAATTCGCCGGGCGGCTACCATCCTCCAGCAGCAACTGGCGGTGTTCGTAGATTTCGATCATGAGAAAGAGCCAGAGCGCGTTGAAGAAGAGGAAGAAATTGATCCGATTCTGCTGCGTCCGGTTGATGATCTGGAATTGACTGTGCGTTCAGCTAACTGCTTGAAGGCTGAAAACATTTACTATATCGGCGATCTTATCCAGCGCACCGAAGTGGAGCTGCTGAAGACGCCTAACCTTGGCAAAAAGTCGCTTACCGAGATCAAGGACGTTCTTGCGTCCCGTGGTTTGTCTCTGGGTATGCGTCTTGATAACTGGCCGCCGGCAAGCCTTCGTGGTGATGACCGGGTTCTGGGCGGTTGATCGCCGATTAGTTTAAGGTAAGGAATCAGAGCAATGCGTCATCGTAAGAGTGGTCGTAAGTTCAACAGGACCAGTGCGCATCGCAAGGCCATGTTCCGTAACATGACTGCGTCACTGGTTGAGCACGAGCTGATCAAAACGACGCTCCCGAAAGCCAAAGAGCTGCGTCGGGTAGCTGAGCCGTTGATCACGCTCGCAAAGAATGATTCGGTAGCAAATCGTCGTCTGGCGTTCTCACGCCTGCGTAGCGATGCTGCGGTAGCCAAGCTGTTTGATGAGCTGGGCCCCCGTTACAGCGAGCGTCCGGGTGGTTACCTTCGTATCCTGAAGTGCGGTTTCCGTGCTGGCGACAATGCCCCTATGGCATTCGTAGAGCTGGTCGGCCGTCCTCTGGACATCGAAGCTGAAGAAGTGGACGAAGGCGAAGAGTAAAATCTTCATTCAGTCCTGAAAAAACCGGGTTCCGTGAGGTTCCCGGTTTTTTTTGTGCCCGCTCTTCCGGCGGGCTATTTGATGAGCATTGGTTTCAGGTAGCGTCCTGTGTGCGACGCTGGATTCTCCGCCACTTCCTCCGGAGTTCCCTCGGCAATAATCTGCCCGCCACCAGAACCACCCTCGGGTCCGAGGTCCACAATCCAGTCCGCCGTTTTGATCACATCCAGGTTGTGCTCGATCACCACAATGGTGTTGCCATGGTCGCGCAACCGCTCCAGTACATTCAGTAGTTGCTGGATATCGTAGAAGTGCAGGCCGGTGGTCGGCTCGTCGAGGATGTACAGGGTTTTACCGGTATCGCGCTTGGACAATTCCTTGGCCAGTTTTACCCGCTGGGCTTCTCCGCCGGACAATGTGACGGCGCTTTGGCCGAGGCGGATGTACGACAAGCCCACGTCGATCAGGGTTTGCAGTTTTCGGGCGATGAAAGGCACGGCGTCGAAGAATTCGCGGCCTTCTTCAACGGTCATTTCCAGCACTTCGTTGATGTTTTTGCCTTTGTAGCGTACTTCGAGGGTTTCTCGGTTGTAGCGTTTGCCTTTGCAGATGTCGCAGGGCACGTACACGTCGGGCAGGAAGTGCATCTCTACCTTAATTACGCCATCGCCCTGACAGGCTTCGCAACGGCCGCCTTTGACGTTGAAGGAGAACCGGCCGGGTTTGTAGCCTCGGGACCGGGCCTCCTGGGTGCCGGCGAAGAGTTCACGGATGGGGGTAAACAGGCCGGTGTAGGTAGCCGGGTTGGATCTGGGGGTTCGGCCGATGGGGCTCTGGTCTATGTCGATGACCTTGTCCAGGTGGTCCAGGCCCTTGAGGTTTTTGTAGGGGGCGTGGCTGAGGCTGGTGGCTTTGTTCAGCTTGACTGCCGCTACCGGATAAAGGGTGGCGTTGATCAGGGTGGATTTGCCGGAGCCGGATACGCCGGTGATGCAGGTCATCACGCCCAGTGGCAGGTTCAGGGTGACGTTCTGCAGGTTGTTTCCGGAGGCGCCGGATAGCACCAGTTTTTTGCCGTTGCCTTTGTTTCGGGCTTTGGGAACGGCAATTTCCTTTTCGCCAATGAGATACTGACCGGTCATGGACGCCGGGTTGGCGATGATCTCGGCCGGGGTTCCGCGGGCGACGATTTCGCCGCCGTGTACGCCGGCGCCCGGGCCGATGTCGATCACGTAGTCGGCGGCGCGGATGGCGTCTTCGTCGTGCTCCACAACGATCACGGTGTTGCCCAGGTCCCGCAGGTGGGTGAGGGTGGCCAGCAGGCGGTCGTTGTCACGCTGGTGCAGGCCAATGGAGGGCTCGTCCAGTATGTACATGACGCCCACCAGGCCCGCGCCTATCTGGCTGGCCAGGCGGATGCGTTGGGCTTCACCGCCGGACAGGGTGTCGGCGCTGCGTTCCAGTGTGAGGTATTCCAGCCCGACGTTAACCAGGAATTGCAGGCGTTCGCGTACTTCCTTGAGGATTTTCTCGGCGATTTCACCTTTGCGGCCGGGCAGCGCCAGTTCGCTTACGTAACGATGGGCGTCGCCGACAGGCAGTCGGGTGATTTCCGGCAGGGTACGCTCTTCGATAAACACATGGCGGGCGCTGCGGCGCAAGCGTGAGCCGCCACAATCCTTACAGGGCTGGGTGCTGAGGTTGCGGGCCAGTTCTTCCCGCATGCTCTGGGAGTCGGTTTCCCGGTAGCGGCGTTCCAGGTTGGGCAGTATGCCCTCGAACGGATGCGCCTTTTCCATGATATGGCCGCGGGAGTTCACATACCGGAAGGTGATGTCTTCATCGCCGGAACCATACAGCAGGGCCTGCTGGAAGTTCTCCGGGAGCTCTTCCCAGGGTGTTTCAAGATCAATACCGTAGTGCTCCGCCACGCTGGTGAGCATCTGGAAGTAGTACACGGCGCGGCGGTCCCAGCCTTTGATGGCGCCGGAGGCCAGGGTGGCTTCCGGGCTCTGGATAACCTTTTCGGCATCGAAAAACTGGCGCACGCCCAGGCCGTCACAGGTGGGACAGGCGCCGGCCGGGTTGTTGAAAGAAAACAGCTTGGGTTCCAGTTCGCTCAGGGCGTAGCCGCACTGGGTACAGGCGTAGCGGGCTGAGAAGGTGTGTTCCTCGCCTTCGCCGGTCATGGGCGCGACCAGGGCAATGCCGTCGGCCAGTTCCAGGGCGGTTTCAAAGCTCTCGGCGAGCCGCTGCTCCAGGCCTTCCTTCACCTTGAACCGGTCGACCACCACATCAATCTGGTGTTTGCGCTTTTTATCCAGCGCCGGTACGTCGTCGATGTCGTAAACGGTGCCGTCGACCCGCAAGCGGATAAAGCCCTGGCTGCGCATGGTATCGATTACCTGCAGGTGTTCGCCTTTGCGATCCCGGATGACCGGGGCCAGGATCATCAGTTTGCTGCCTTCCGGCATGGCCATCACCTGGTCCACCATCTGGCTCACGGTCTGGGCTTCCAGCGGCTGGCCGTGGTCCGGGCAGCGGGGTTCGCCGGCGCGGGCGAACAGCAGGCGCAGGTAGTCGTATATCTCGGTAATGGTACCCACAGTGGAGCGCGGGTTGTGGGAGGTGGACTTCTGCTCGATGGAAATGGCCGGGGAAAGGCCTTCGATGTGGTCCACATCGGGTTTTTCCATCATCGACAGGAACTGGCGGGCATAGGTGGACAGCGATTCCACGTACCGGCGCTGGCCTTCGGCATACAGCGTATCGAACGCCAGGGAAGATTTACCGGAACCGGAAAGGCCTGTGATGACAACCAGCTTGTCCCGCGGCATATCCAGGTCGATGTTCTTCAGGTTGTGGGTGCGTGCACCCTTGATCTGGATATGGTCCATAACACCTCGCTTGGGTAAAAACGTCGATTATATCGTTTTCGGGTGGCGCCGGCTAAACCGTGTACAGACGCGCCTGTCAACTCTCAGCCGCCGTTAGCCACCCCGTTGTGAGTAGTCCCGTCTGCATAGCGCTTCTGGTACAATGCGCCGCTCGCAGTGACAGGCTGCGTCTATACATTCAACCAGTCCGGCACGGGTTAGCATGAACGCGCTTGAAAAACGCTCAGTAGTAGCTCTGGCATCGGTATACGCCATGCGTATGCTGGGCCTGTTCATGGTAATGCCGGTCTTCGTTTTGCTGGGCAGCGACCTCAAAGGCGCGACGCCCGCGTTGATCGGTTTCGCAATTGGTGCCTATGGCCTGAGCCAGGCACTGCTGCAGATTCCGTTCGGTTTGCTGTCAGACCGGGTTGGCCGCAAGCGGATGATCTACATCGGCTTGGTTCTGTTCGCAGCCGGTAGTGTGCTGGCTGGCGCTACCGATTCCATATACGTAGTTATTGCCGGGCGGATTCTTCAGGGCGCCGGCGCGATTGCCAGCGTGCTGATGGCGTTGCTCAGTGATCTCACTCGGGAGGAGCAGCGCACCAAGGCCATGGCCACCGTGGGCATTTCCATTGGCCTGTCGTTTTCGGTCTCCCTGGTTATGGGCCCGCTGCTGGGAGCTGCCTGGGGGCTGTCCGGGATTTTCTATACCACCGCGGTACTGGCGGTTCTGGCGTTGGTGGTGGTTGCCCGGGTTGTGCCCACACCGCACCAGCACAAGGTCAGTGCCGACACCCATCCGGCCCGGGAAATGGTCAGCCGTGTCCTGGCTGATGGCCGGCTGCTACGGCTCGATTTCGGCATTTTCATCCTGCACTTTGTGCTGACCGCGTTGTTCCTGGTGTTCCCCACCATGTTGCAGGACCAGTTGGGTCTGAAGGCCAGTTCCCACTGGTGGTTCTATCTCAGCGTTATGATTACTTCGTTCTTCGCCATGGTGCCTTTCATTATCATTGGCGAGAAGAAACGCAAAATGAAACCGGTGCTGTGCGGTGCCATCGCCTTGCTGGCATTGGCGGCTGCGTCGATGACCGGTGTTGGCCAGAGCCTGTGGCTGGCGTGGGCTGTGCTATTCTCCTTCTTTATGGCGTTCAACCTACTGGAAGCCAGCTTGCCGTCGCTGATCAGCAAAGAAGCCCCGGCCGCGGCCAAGGGCACGGCCATGGGCGTGTATTCCACTTCCCAGTTCTTCGGTGCGTTTCTGGGCGGCGCACTGGGCGGCTGGCTGTTGCAGACCGCTGGCCTGGAAGGTGTGCTCTGGCTGATGGCCGCAGCGCTGGTGGTCTGGCTGCTGGTGGCGTTAACCATGCCGGCACCGGGTTACACCACCAGTTTTGTGGTACAGCTGAAAAACGCCGTGAGTATCAGCTTTGACGAGATCGACCAGAACCTGCGAAAACTGCCGGGCGTGGAAGACGTGGTGATCGTGGAAGAGGCCGCCATGGCGTACCTGAAGGTAGACCGTCAGCATTTTCGGGAAGAGCAGCTTGCGCACTTTGAATTTGTGCGGCAGGGTAGCACTACTTAAAACACAGGATGCCTGCATGGAACGCAGGCGTTCAGCAAAAGAGACCAGGAGCATACAATGGCACGAGGCGTAAACAAGGTAATTCTTATCGGTAATCTGGGCCAGGATCCGGATACCCGTTACACCCCGAACGGCAACGCGGTGGTAAACCTCAACCTGGCGACCGATGAAAGCTACAAGGATCGTCAATCCGGCCAGCTGGTACCGAAAACCGAGTGGCACCGGGTGGTGTTGTTCGGCAAGGTGGCTGAAGTGGCAGGGCAGTACCTGCGCAAGGGTTCCAAGGTGTATATCGAAGGGCGCCTGCAAACCCGCAAATGGCAGGGGCAGGATGGCCAGGACCGTTACACCACCGAGATCGTGGTGGATATCAACGGCCAGATGCAGATGCTCGACAGCCGTGGTGGCGAAGGCGGCATGAACCAGGGCGCCCCCCAGGGCCGGCCGCAGCAGGCGGGCAACTACAACAACCCGCCGCCGCAACAGCCGCAAGGTGGCCAGGGTCATCAGGGTGGCGGTTACGGCAACCAGCCACCCCAGCAGCAGGGCGGCGGCATGCCGGAGCCGATTGACGACTTTGATGACGATATCCCGTTCTGAGTGAGCCATTTTTCTAGGTAAATCAAGTGTTTGTGACATTTGCGCTACACGTATAGGCTGTTGGTAGGCCTATTGCAAACCTAACTTATCCTCGCCCAGTAATGGGCTTGAACCTCGAAAGAGGGAGGGGAGTGCAGCATGTCAGGAAAAGGCGGGTGGCGGTGAAAGAGTCTAACTTGCGCCCGTCATTACAGGCCCCATACGGTTAAGCCTGATTGGTTGAACCATAGTCCTTTGTGGGTTTCAGGATATCAGTGACCTATGACTCTTGAGAGGTCACTTCACGTGTAGTCGGTCGGGGAAGTTGTTAGAACGCCCGGCTAACCAACCACGTGATACGCGCTCGGTGAGAGTGTTAAGGGGACGTAAGTGGAACCTAAGTGGGACGCACGTTGACTACCTGGCAGCCTGTCGGACTTGCACCTGACAGGCGCCGGATCATCGGGTGCGAACCGATCAAACACGGATAAGTGGTGTTGATCACGCGCCACCGCCACCTTCGGCGTCTATCGAGGCAACGACCGCATCATCTACTGGCGCGAAGTCCCTGCCAACTGATCTTCGCCGACGGCCGGAAGAGGTTTACTCCTCCTCCCCCTCCGGATGGTCCATCCCCAACTCGTTAATTTTCCGCGTCAGGGTATTCCGCCCCCACCCCAGCAACACTGAAGCGTCCCGGCGGCGGCCGCCGGTGTGTTTCAGGGCGGCTTCGATCATGATTCTCTCGAATTCCGGAACGGCGGTATCGAGAATGCCTTTCTTGCCCCGTTTAAGCTCCTGTTCCGCCCAGTTTTTCAGGCCTTCCTGCCAGGTCTGGCCGGTGCCGGTGTTGTCGGTGTCGGCCTGGTGCAGCAGTTCCGGGGGCAGGTCGTCTACGTGGATTTCCCGGCCGCTGGCCATTACGGTCAGCCAGCGGCAGGTGTTTTCCAGCTGGCGCACGTTGCCGGGCCAGGGCAGGGTGGTCAGGTATTCTTCGGCATCTGGCCGCAGTATTTTCGCTTCTACCGACAGTTCCTTGGCGGCCCGTTTCAGGAAGTGCTGCATCAGTTTGGGGATGTCTTCCCGGCGTTCAGCCAGTTTGGGCAGGTGTACGCGGATTACGTTCAGGCGATGGAACAAGTCTTCGCGGAAGCTGCCGGCCTGCACCAGTTTTTCCAGGTCCTGGTGTGTGGCGGCGATGATGCGCACATCCACTTTGATGGGGGTGGTGCCGCCTACCCGGTAGAACTCGCCATCGGCCAGTACCCGCAGCAGTCGGGTCTGGGTGTCGGCGGGCATATCGCCGATTTCGTCCAGAAACAGGGTGCCGCCGTTGGCTTGCTCAAAACGGCCCTGGCGGGTGGCGCCGGCGCCGGTGAAGGCGCCTTTTTCGTGGCCGAACAGTTCCGATTCAATCAGGTCTTTGGGAATGGCGGCCATGTTTAGGGCGATGAACGGGTTGTGGGCCCGGGGGCTGTGGTTGTGCAGGGCCTGGGCCACCAGTTCTTTACCGGTGCCACTCTCGCCGTTGATCAGTACGGTAATGTTGGAGTTGGAGAGCCGGCCGATGGCGCGAAAGACCTCCTGCATGGCGGGCGCTTCGCCGATGATTTCCAGGTTTTTCTGAACTGACTCGATCTGCGGTTCCGCCGCCGCTTTCTTCTCGTGGCTATGCGCAATGGCGCGTTTGACCAGGGCCACGGCTTCGTCCACATCAAACGGCTTGGGCAGGTATTCGAAGGCACCGGTCTGGTAGCTGGTCACCGCGCTGTCCAGGTCGGAGTGGGCGGTCATGATGATAACGGGCAGGTCCGGGTGCTTTTTCACGATCCTGGACAGCAGGGTAATGCCGTCTACGCCGGGCATGCGGATGTCGCTGATGATGGCATCTGGCTGTTCGTGCTCCAGGCGCATCATGATGCTTTCACCGCTGTCGAATACGCGGGGGTGCAGGCCGGCCTGGGTAAGGGCACGGTCCAGTACCCAGCGGATGCTTTTGTCGTCGTCTATGATCCAGACGTTTCCCGTTCGGCTCATTGGTTGTCCTCCAGAGGCAGGAAGATGATGAAGTCGGTTCTTCCCGGTTCACTCTCGCATTCCACCAGCCCGCGATGCTGGCCGATGATGCTTTGAGTAATGGAAAGCCCCAGGCCCGTGCCGGACGCCCGGCCACTGATCATGGGGTAGAAGACGTTCTGCAGCAGTTCCGGCGGTATACCCGGGCCGTTGTCGATGATGTCTACCCGGCACACCAGGCGGTGGCGTCGGTGGCCGATGGTGAACTGGCGCAGGGCCCGTGTGCGGAAGGTGATGGTGGGCATGTCGCCGCTGTGGCTGTCTACCTGGTTTTCGAAGGCGGCTTCCATGGCGTTGCGGGCGATGTTCAGGAAGGCCTGGATCAGCTGTTCCTTGTCGCCGGTGAATTCCGGAATGCTGGGGTCGTAATCCCGCTTCAGGCGCACCCGGCCCTTGCTTTCGGCTTCAATCAGGGTGCGTACCCGTTCCAGTACTTCGTGGATGTTGGTGCTGGCCATTTGCAGGGCCTTGTTGGGGCCCAGCATGCGGTCTACCAGGCTGCGCAGGCGGTCGGCTTCGTTAATGATCACCTGGGTGTATTCGCGCTGGTCTTCGCTGTTCAGTTCCCGGTCCAGCAGTTGCGCCGCACCTCGAATGCCCCCCAGCGGGTTCTTGATTTCGTGGGCCATGCCGCGCACCAGGATGCGGGTGGTTTCCTGCTGGGAGATGATGTCTTCTTCCCGGCTGATGCGCAGCATCCGGTCTTTCGGCTGGATTTCGATCACCAGCTCGGTCGGGTCTACGCTGACCGGGGTTACCGAGTAGTCTACGGTGAAACGTGAGCCTGTCAGCAGGGCGAACTCGGCCTCGCGGCGGGTGTAGGACTGGCCGTTGTTGAGGGCTGCGTACAGGGTCTTCAGGGCGTCGCTGGAGTCGATCAGCAGGTCGCCCAGGGGCAGGCCCCGGGTGCGGGTCAGGCTGGTTTCAAACAGATTCTCGGCCGCCGGGTTCAGGTAACGGATAGTGAGGTCTTCGCCCAGCACAAGAAGGGAGGTGCTCAGGCTGTCCAGAATGCTTTTGTATCCACTGTCCGGGGTGGCGGGCGGCTGCAGCGTCATGCTCGGCTTCCGTTTTCGTTTCATGCGTGTACCCCGGTTTTGCAAAATCCGAACCAGTTTTTCTGGCTGACAGAAAAAAATGGGCAACGGCCGGGCGTGGGCCGGCCTGTGGGGCATGGCGGTGCTGTGGCTTGGTGCAGATGGTTCGGGAAAGGCTACAGGCAGCCGGCGATTTGCCCCTTCGCTGCCCAGAGTATGGCGTTAATGTGGTGCGTATGCACTAAATTGGTGCAACTAATTCCGGGTGCTACCGCTGATGTGTTATCGGCGCAGGACAGACGGGCGATGAACGGTAAAGCTGATGCTGGGGCCGGTTTTCACCTGAACGCCCTGGTCGTCCACAATATGCACTCCGGCCTGGTGGGTGCCGCGATCAATGTTGTTCACAGTTACCGAGCCGGAGGAGCTCTGGCCTACGGGCTGGCCGTCGAGGGTGATTTCGTATTTGTGGCCGCGTTGCAGGCCGGGGGTGCTGCGCACTTCAAAGGTGACGTCGCCACTGCCGCTGTGGAAGGCCTGGTCGTTTTGCGGGTGCACAAAAGTGAGGCTGTCGTAGTTGGCGCCTTCCTTCTGGACTTCTTGCCGAAGCTGGTCGGTTTCTCTCACCACTTCCGGCTTGGGCAGGGTGATGGTGGTCACCGGTTTTACTTTAACGGTTTCGCTGCCCTGCATCGGCTCGTCTGAGAAGGTGACGTTGCCCTGGGCATCCACATGCCGGTACACCTCCGCGTGGGCGCCGGCGGCGGCCAGTAAACAGAATCCGGTTACAAGGGCGAGAGGTGTTTTCATAATAAAGGCCTGCATTGATCAACTGCCTCGATTATCGGCGCCGCTGGCGGGGTTTTCAACGGCTGGCGGGCTTGCTTGGGTTACATATCGTTAAGGGCCTCACAAAGCCTGCCATAAAAAGCCCCGCACCGGGCGGGGCTAGCTGTTACCGGGCTGCGCCAAATTGGTGCAGGGGCTTAGCAGGAGTAATACAGTTCGAACTCAACCGGGTGAGTGGTCATGTTCAGCTTCTCAACTTCACCGCGTTTCAGGTCAATGTAGCCTGCGATCATGTCTTCGGTGAATACACCGCCACGGGTCAGGAACTCGTGGTCTTCTGCCAGGCAATCGAGCGCTTCCTGCAGGGTAGTGGCTACCTGCGGGATGTTCATGGCTTCTTCCTTCGGCAGGTCGTACAAGTCCTTGTCCATGGCATCCCCAGGGTGGATCTTGTTCTGAATGCCGTCCAGGCCAGCCATCATCAGTGCAGCGAAGGCCAGGTACGGGTTGGCAGACGGGTCAGGGAAGCGAACCTCAATACGACGCGCTTTCGGGCTATTGACGTACGGAATACGGATAGAGGCAGAGCGGTTACGGGCAGAGTAAGCCAGCATAACCGGAGCTTCAAAGCCCGGAACCAGACGCTTGTAGGAGTTGGTCGAGCTGTTAGTGAAGGCGTTGATGGCCTTGGCGTGCTTGATCACACCACCAATGTAGTACAGGGCGGTTTCACTCAGGCCGGCGTAGCTGTCGCCAGCGAACAGGTTCTTGCCGTCTTTGCTCAGGGACATGTGGACGTGCATACCGGAACCGTTGTCACCAACCACCGGCTTGGGCATGAAGGTGGCGGTTTTGCCGTAGGCGTGGGCCACGTTGTGTACGCAGTACTTCAGGATCTGAACTTCGTCAGCCTTGCGGGTCAGGGTGTTGGCGCCTACGCCGATTTCACACTGGCCAGCGGTACCCACTTCGTGGTGGTGTACTTCAATTTCCAGTCCCATGGATTCCATGGCGGCACACATGGCACCACGCAGGTCGTGCAGGCTGTCGACCGGCGGAACCGGGAAGTAGCCGCCTTTTACGCCCGGGCGGTGGCCAATGTTGTTGCGATCGAAGTCTTCGCCGGAAACCCAGGCCGCTTCTTCGGAGTGGATGTGGTACGACGCGCCTTGCATGTCCACATTCCATTTAACGGAATCGAATACGAAGAACTCAGGCTCCGGACCAAACAGGGCGCCATCAGCGATGCCGGTGGACTTCAGGTATTCTTCAGCGCGACGGGCAACAGAGCGGGGGTCGCGCTCATAACCCTGCATGGTAGAAGGCTCTACGATGTTGCAGGTAATGTTGACGGTGGTTTCTTCGGTGAACGGGTCCAGCACGGCGGTTTCGTCATCCGGCATCAGGATCATGTCGGATTCGTTGATGCCTTTCCAGCCGGCAATGGAAGAGCCGTCAAACATCTTGCCGTCGGCGAAGAAGTCATCGTCTACTTCGCTGGCTGGCAGAGTTACGTGCTGTTCTTTACCGCGGCTGTCGGTGAAGCGCAGATCAACCCATTTGACTTCGTGTTCTTTGATCAAATCAATCGTCTTGGACATTGTGCATGCTCCGTAGTGATTTCGTGTTCGTTGTGCCGGATCGTTCAGTGTGCTGAGGCCCGATCTCTTGCAGGTGAAGGCAGCTTACCAGAAGCCTTTGGCCCTTACCTTTCAATTACGGCTGCTCCTCACTAAGCAAGTGCCTTGCCAGTTTTGTGTAACTGCGCCACAACAGCGCAGTGGCAAGGCTTTGGTGCGTTGTGTGTGCAAAAGTGTACGGTGGCCGGCCTGGAATTGCACCAGAATAGCGCACCACTTTGGTGCGAAAACCGGTGGATTGCCTGATATCAGTGCGCCGGAAGGGTTGGTTACATATTAGGCACTATTCTTCATATTATCGACATGGACTTTTCGATATACTGCGCGCCGCTAATTTCTGCAGGATACCCGTTGTGATTGATAAGCTTAGAAACGTCGCCATCATTGCCCACGTCGACCACGGTAAAACCACCCTGGTTGACCAGTTGCTGCGCCAGTCTGGCACCCTGGACCGTAAAGAGCTCGAAAACGAGCGCGTTATGGACTCCAACGACCAGGAAAAAGAGCGTGGCATTACCATTCTGGCAAAAAACACCGCGCTGAAATGGAAGGACTACGATATCAACATCGTAGACACCCCGGGCCACGCTGACTTCGGTGGCGAAGTTGAGCGGGTGATGAGCATGGTAGACAGTGTGCTGCTGGTGGTGGATTCCATCGACGGCCCCATGCCGCAAACCCGCTTTGTTACCCAGAAAGCTTTCGCAGCGGGCCTGCGCCCGATTGTGGTCGTGAACAAGATCGACCGCCCGGGTGCGCGCCCGGACTGGGTTGTAGACCAGGTATTTGACCTGTTCGATAACCTGGGTGCCACCGACGAGCAGCTGGACTTCCCGATTGTTTACGCCAGCGCCCTGAACGGCATTGCCGGTATGGACCATGAAGACCTCCAGGACAATATGGACGCCGTGTTCCAGGCGATTGTTGACCACGTACCGGCACCTGCCGTTGATCTGGACGGCCCGTTCCAGATGCAGATCTCCCAGCTGGACTACAACAGCTTCCTGGGTGTAATCGGTATCGGCCGTATCATGCGCGGTAAAGTGAAAACCAACACTCCGGTGGTGGCTCTCGGTGCCGACGGCAAGAAACGCAACGGCCGTATTCTGAAGATCATGGGCCACTCCGGCCTGCAGCGTGTGGAAGTTGAAGAAGCCCAGGCTGGCGACATTGTGTGCGTAAGTGGCCTGGACCAGCTGTTCATTTCCGACACCCTCTGTGATCCCTCTAACGTAGAAGCCCTGCCGGCGCTGACCGTTGACGAGCCCACCGTATCCATGACCTTCCAGGTAAACGATTCGCCGTTTGCCGGTAAAGAAGGCAAGTACGTAACCAGCCGTAACATCAAAGAGCGCCTGGAAAAAGAACTGCTGCACAACGTGGCACTGCGTGTTGAAGAAGGCGATTCAGCGGACAAGTTCAAGGTGTCTGGCCGTGGTGAGCTGCACCTGTCGGTTCTGATCGAGAACATGCGCCGCGAAAACTTCGAGCTGGCCGTAGGCCGCCCGGAAGTGGTGGTCAAGGAAGTAAACGGTCAGAAGGAAGAGCCGTACGAAAACGTGATCATCGACATCGAAGAGCAGCACCAGGGCGCGATCATGGAACAGATGGGTCTGCGTAAGGGTGACATGACCAACATGATCCCGGACGGCAAGGGCCGAATCCGCCTGGAATACACCATTCCGGCCCGCGGCCTGATTGGTTTCCGGAACACCTTCCTGACCATGACCTCCGGTACCGGCATCCTGACCTCCACCTTCAGCCACTACGGCCCGGTGAAGATGGGTGACGTAACCAGCCGCCAGAACGGCGTTATCGTTTCCATGGCGACCGGTACTGCGCTGACCTACTCCCTGGAAACCCTGCAGAGCCGGGGCAAGCTGTTCCTGGACCCGGGCCAGGAAATCTACGAAGGCCAGCTGTGTGGTATCCACAGCCGCGACAACGACCTGGTGGTTAACCCCACCAAGGGAAAGAAGCTGGACAACATGCGTGCCTCCGGTAAAGACGAAGTGATCGGCCTGGTGCCGCCCATCAAGTTCACCCTGGAGCAGGCGTTGGAGTTCATCGACGACGACGAGCTGGTGGAAGTCACGCCCAAGTCGATCCGTCTGCGCAAGAAGCTTCTGACCGAGAACGAGCGTAAGCGCGCGGGTAAGAAGTAAAAGACTTTTTGCCACGAAATCCATATATGGTCTCCTCCCCGTTTGCAATGGCTCCAGACGTTGATGAGGGACAGGTTGCTGCCATATATCCGGCCTGTTAACGAGGCGGCGCTGCCGCCTCTGGCCCTGATGAGGATTCGCCGCGCGCCTGCCTAATCACTAAAGCGGCTTGTGAAGCCGGTGGATTTCACAGGGTTCAGGTGCGCCGGTTTGACCTGT
>Ga0315334_10000115_pt1 | contig 52911 bp, 51 predicted proteins | sample M150034915metaG_FD_205555 | JGI IMG/M metagenome (GOLD analysis project Ga0315334, IMG submission 205555) | Ammonia-oxidizing marine archaeal communities from Monterey Bay, California, United States - M1 500m 34915 | ecosystem: Environmental > Aquatic > Marine > Intertidal zone | place: USA... | reverse complement strand
GGGCACTGAGACTTCGGAGTAAGAAGAGAAACCCCGCGTCGCTACGCTCCGATGGGTGGCAGCCTTGCTCCGGTCCGGGTGGCAGGCTTCACGTGGAATGGGTGGCAACCTTCAGCGGTTTACGCAATCTGACTACACGATAAAGCACTGCGTGGCTCCCGTTAACCCTTCGGATCTCAGGCATAACCCTCGAGAGGCTCTACCATCGCCCTGAAATTCCAGGCGCGTTTCGATCATTGTCTGGCTCACATTTTTTGTTCGTGAGTCCCAGATAGCTCATTGCTCATGGATGACGCCGCCATTCAGCCAGCAAACATCAGCACCACACCAAGCCCTTAGAGCACTAGGAATTCGGTCCAGAGACGGCTCAATGATGGCAAGCTGCTCTCGCTCTCCGGCTCGTCCTGCCGGGTATCACTAGTAACGGAGGGGTACCACATGGGGTTGTCGCCGGCACTCTGTATGAGCCGGGTGCCATAGAAATAGAAGCCCAGCAATATCGGGGTAACTGGATGGATGTTCCAGACGGTCACATCCGGCAAGGTCGGCGCCAGAAGGAGCAATGCCAGGAGCGCGATCAGCAGTCCGTTCTGCATCATGTTCGGCGCCGAGGCCGCCGCGTGTTCCAGGTTTGCGCGACGGTAGACCATATCGGCAATAGCCAGGAAAAAGGTCTGTACCGCGATGCCCCCAAGAGCATTACTCACAGCCAACTCCGGGTGCCCACGGTAGGCCGCTGTTACCGAGAGCACCGAACCACTGAGGGAGGTCGCTGCCCCCAGAAGCACGGCTCCAGCGGTTGCCTCACCCAGCCCGGTCCTGTCGGCGAGCTGGTCGACCACCCGTGTGATGCGTGAGCCCGCAATCGCAATGACCAGGGCACAGATGCTGAAAATTACGATGCTCTGTGACAGCGTCCAGCTGTCCAGATCCATGATCGGCAAAGCCATCCTCCTGTTGCCTCTGAAGCCTACCGCGCGGCCAACGCGAAACGCGCGACAGCGACCGGTGTCGTCAGCACTTTTTTCTCATTACCCACTAAACCCAGCTCTCAGGTCCGAGCGCGCCTAACCCCCATAGTGGCGAGACCCAGTGCAAACGTACAACCCATGGCAGGGGTTTCCCATGCCCACTTGCACTGTCACGGGCGCGAATCGGTCTCTGTCGCCGCAGCCATCACAGCGGCCCACAACGCCCAAACCGGCGCTCCCCGGTTCTTTGCCCAGGTTCTGTTTTCTGCGGCCAATGAGGGTGACCACTTTGTGGGTGGCAGAGTGAACACCGCGCCTCAGGTTTATGTTCAGCCTGGTGCGGGAGGGCGGAAGCTTCGGACTCAAACAGGCCTAGATGAACCATATGCTAGAAGCAATTGGCCAAATCGTCGCCGGGGCTGCTCTGGAAGCGCTACGTTTCAGCCTCTTAGCAAAAGAGTTGGGAAAGCCTTTTCCGTTTTAAAATCTTTTACACATCAAACCGGCACTATCTCGAATCACTGCTACGCTTAAATAGGAACCTAAATCGAATAAAAGCATGGAGCTAGCCGTGTCCAACCGTCCTGACTTCCTCTCTGGCGGAGAACCCGCCCGACTCATCCCAATAGCCGCAGACAGTGCGCGGGAACAGAAATCCGTTTCGGTACTACTTGCGGGCCTCCGCTCCGTGCTTGAACTACGCCAGGCACTGCTGAAATCCCTGAATGTCAGGGTAGGCACAAATGCCACGCTGGAAGCCTGGACAGAAGTGGTCTTCCAGAACGAGGACAAGAAAGCCGCCAAACAGAAAGACCGGCCGGATGGACTACTGATACTCCGAACAGGACGCCGCGAGTGGCGGGCATTGATTGAAGCCAAGGTCAACAACGACACCATCGGTGAAGAACAGGTTTCGCGCTACCTCCAACAAGCTAAAACCCACGGTTTGGACGCTGTGATCACCATCACCAACCAATTCGCAGCACTGCCAACTCATCACCCTGTGAAGCTTCCGAAAAACGCCACCAAGTCCGTAGCGTTATTCCATTGGTCCTGGGCCTTCATTCGCACCCAGTGTCAGCTTCTACTCAAGAACGACAGCGTTGAGGACGTAGACCAGGTATTCATACTCAGCGAGATACTGCGTTATCTTGAAAGCGACCGTTCCGGTATCAGCCACTTCGACCAGATGAATGCTGAATGGAAAGATGTCGTCAACAAGGTGAAGAGTAATGCTCCACTGGCCAAAACCAGTGATGAAGTCCAGAACACGATTGCAGCCTGGCACCAAGAGCAACGGGATCTTTGCCTCATAATGTCCCGCTTAACCGGCAGTGACGTGTCACTGAAACTGAAAAACGAACACCGGCTAGACCCCGCCAAACGCGTAAAAGACGATGCCGAAGCATTCTGTAAAGCACCTACCCTTAATTGTGCACTCAGCATTATCAACGCGGCGGCAGACTTGGAAGTGACCGCAGACCTGCAACGGCGAATGATCTACTGCTCTATGCGCCTCGCGGCCCCCAAGGACAAACAGAGCACCAAAGCAAGAGTGAACTGGCTCCTGCGCCAACTGAAGAAAACCGAGCCCGCCGGCTTCTACATTCGAGCGACCCGACCCGGCAAAGCAGAAACCACCTACCAAGCCCTGAAAGATTTACGAGATTCACCGGAGTTGCTGGAATCGGATACATCGAAAACTGCGGCTACTACGCTTGAAGTAGTTTACGAGGTGGATCTCGCTGGAAAGTTCAGTGGCCGGAAAGTGTTTGTTGAAGAACTAGAGAAAGCTGTGCCGCATTTTTATCAGGAAGCCGGCCAGTCACTGAAAGCCTGGACACCACCTCCACCCAAAATCTCTAAAACAACGCCTTTACCTAATACAGATGATGAGGACGTAACACTGGAACAGTAGTTTGTGCATAGGGAAATCCAGGAACTATTTAATAAGCACGTCATCTTCCCTTGATGACATCAGCATTGGGAAACCCGGCAGCTAACAGTGTCGGCACAGCGCCTTGTTGGCAGGTATACCACAGACTTTACTCACAAAAGCTGTGGATAACTATGTTGGAAACCTAGCGTTAACCAGGCGCCACCCTTGCCCCACGGGCGCTCAGGAAAGTTGATGCAAAAACGGACGATAGTAATGAATCTCCCATAAACAGGACGCCGAAACTCAATGGGAAACCATAGAGACCGTCATTGTTCTCACCGTAGCTGACTATCCTTGCTGCCCCGCCGATTAAAGCCGCGTGATGTAGATTGCTGCTTCTCAAGCGCAGACTGGCAGGCAATGCAGAGGCGCACACCCGGAATGGCCTTGCGGCGAGCCTCAGGAATCGCCTGGTCACACTCCTCACAATAGCGCGCACTCTCACCGCCACCAAGCTGGCTCCGTGCCCGCTGCACTTCGTCTTCAACGCTCGCGTCTATCTGATCCTGAACTGCGCCATCCCGTGACCAACCACCAGCCATAGCGTTCTCCGTTCATCAAATGAATAGATTCAGCCTAGGGAACAAAAGGATAAGCTCCCCTCACCTGCCCCATCAAAATCCGCGCGTCTTCCGGTTTCAGACCCTGTTTTCGCAACTGCGGCATCACCATTGCGCCCACATGCTTACACCGAGATTGATCAATACCGTGTTTTTTGAAGACATCAGCAATGGCCTGCGGCTGGGCATCCGGATGGGCTTTGAGCAGGTTGCCGATTTCGATGGCGCAGGCTTGGTCTTCAGGTGCGGTGTTTTGTTTGCTGCGCCAGATCAGGAAAGCGACGATGGCGGCAAAGATTCCGATGATCAGAAATTTCATTGTGTAGAACCACTGTTTCGGACAGTGACAAGCAGGATAGTTCCAAACCTCTGACCTGTTAAGTCCATCTCCGGTGGAATAGGATAACAAGCAAACCCAGCCACTTCTCCGCCTGGCATGCAGAGGCTATCAATAGCGAACTGCCGTTGACGGTTGAATGGGATGACAAAAACTGACGCATAATCACCCATCGGCGAATTGAGGGGGATTGGCCTCCGGTATCTAACCCAGGCGTAAAAGCATTTTTCTCCGAAACGCTGAATGCGTTCGTTAATGCCTTCCGGCCACGCATGGAAACGTTGAGCGCCCTCGAGAACTGAGCGCCAAATGCTTAATGCTCCTTCAAGCCACGGTAGTGATCACAAGCCCTATCCCGCTCTCGCGCCAGCCTGGGATCACTATTCCCCATGGCTGCAACTGTCGCTGCATTGCAGGCCTGACGAGCCTCATCCAAACCCGACATCGCTGGTGCCGCCCCAATATTTGCTACTGTGGGTTTGAAAGATATCGCCGCGTTGCAATACATTGTCTGGAACTTCGCTTGCTGCCAGTTACTGGAACTAGTCTGCTTCAATTCCGAACATAGCGCGTTGAACAACCGCGATGCCTTCACGGTGCACTCAGAGAATTGCCCTATCTTCTGCTTATAGTTGGCGCACACACTCTCGGAGCGAACACGCCACATCTGATGCTGGTAGGAGATGGGAACACCCTCGTATTCGACAACAACAGGTGTCACCTCAAGGTTTCTGGTTTCACTGAAATGATTCGAAACCGTCGACTGCAAGGTATTGAGGTAAGCAGCGAAAACGTAACTTACTGGATCCAAGACGTCATACTCCGTTAGCGCCACCGGCAGTGGCTAGGCCGTCAGGCAAGATATTCCACTCCAGTATCCGACACTGTCAAAAACTTCTCCTGCACCAGTTGATTAACTGCCTTCTGGATAGCCATTTCATTGCCCTGAATGCGCAGGTGAGAGGCAATGTGATTACGAAGGGCTGTGACCTTTTGGGGGCGTTTCTCTCGGGGCTTTGCGGAGAGATTCTTGATCAGTTTCTCGGTATCACCCGAGGCACCCGCCACCTTAACTTGTTTACACACCCTTCCGCTGGCCTTGATATGGGCAATCAGCGGCGAGAAACCGGAATCGTTACTGATCACCTCGAACGCGACCGAGCGCTCGGCCTGACCGTCATACTTGCCCAGATAGTACGCGAGGTGAAAGTCCAGATTATTCGCCTGACAAGCTTTCAGCTGAACAACGACCATGTTGATGGGCTTGTCGTATTTCGTTTCCGCGAAATCCAGCTTGGGCTGCTTTGCTCCGAGAAACACAATGACTCGGTCGTAGTCGGAGAGATTAACCTTGCCGAGGTTTCCGATGTTTTCGTAATCAATAAAAGCCCATTTCACCTTTTAAATTCCTTATCAGTAAAAAACAATCTCATATACCCCGGCATCACCGACTCCCCATATGTAATTACTGAAAAATCACGAAATAAATGCTTTTCCAATGTTAGAGAAAAGTGATTTAAACCCTTTTAGATCGGCAGGCGAAACGTTCTTAGTCTTTTTGAATTCCTCAAGAAGCTTGGTTTTAAGCTCGTTTTTCGCCGACTTCCTTGTCTTAGTGTCCGTCGACGTCAATTTCATCACTAAATCAGTATTATTTCCGTAAACATTGGATAAAACATTTTTCGGCAAAAGCCCTTCAATACAATCCTTTCCTGCTTCATTCAGGCCTACGGCCATATGATCAACTTCATCTTCCAAGCTAAGATGAGACATTATTCTATTTAGTTCATTTTTAGCATCCAAATCATATGTAACATAAACACGATTAAACTTCTCAATCACAAACTTTAGCATTATAGAGTTCTTCAAGGCATCTTTTCCACCATATGCAATAACCTCAACTCCTTCAGGTATGGCAAACCCTTTAATCCCTAACGAAGAAATATACTCTAAATATTCTTTATCTATTGGCCCTTCAACCAAAACCGCATTATCTCTTGAGGCTTTAACGACATCACCCCATGGCTCAACGGACTCATGATTTAAGCCTAATATTTCTCCAAACGGCTCCATCCATTTTTCACGCGAAACATCGACAACAACAGTTTCTTTAAGCCTATTTCTAAAAACCTTCCTATCGAGAAGCACATTTGACTCAGGCTGCTCTTGACACAACATATAAGGACTATGGGTTGTAATAATAATTTGTATTTCAAGCTCTCTTGAAAGCCCTCTAATAACTCTCCCAAACTCTGCCTGTGCGGAAGGATGAAGAAAGCTTTCTGGTTCCTCTATGATAATAATTGGTGTGATTCTATTTTCGTCATTAGATTGCTGCTTAACTCGGCTTGCAGATAAAATAGACATCATAATTTGGGTACGATTCTGTGTTCCTGCACCCCAGTCATCCAACGGCACCTCTAATCCCTTATCTTTTAGATTTATCCCCAAAGGAATTGAGTCTCTGAAAAGCCCATCAAATACCGTTAGCTCAACCTCGTATTTATCTTCCAGCTTACCTAGTAGCCCTGAAAGCTCTCCTCTATGCTCTGAAGCAAACTTCTTAACTTTCTTTCTGATTCTTTCTTGCTCTCTTTTTAAATCTTCCTTTTCATCTTTAGAAAGCATCATCTCATGAAAACTTTTAGCTCCAGAAGGGTAGTAGATTTTGTTACCACCACCAGTAGAGTTATGTAGAAAAACGGTATTGGAAGACGACAGCCTTTGGTATATCTCTCCCGTTTCATATTTTTTTAAAACCTGCCCATTTATCAATATTGATATTTCCTTTTCCTCTTTCTCCTTAATTTTCACATTAACTTCCAATTGAAAATTATCAGAAAGGTCATCAATTCCGGCTATTTTCTTTACAAAACTATAAAGCCCAGGATCAGCTTCTTTCGAGGCGGTCAAATAGTAACCAAACTCTATCGGTGAATTATTAGACACCCATTGCGTTTTAGATGCCGTATAAGATATAGAGTCCTCATAATCAAAAAGAGAAAATGCCTTTTCCTGCCCCTTAAAAAGAGATCTAATACACTTTATGACAGATGTTTTTCCGGCATTATTTCTACCACTAACAGATGCAAAATACCCATCAAAGGTCAAAGTAACATTTTCAAGCGTTCTAAAGTTCTTAATCTCTAATTTATCAATTTTCATTAAATAAAGGCCTCAACATCAAAATCATCAATCAAAAAAAACAAAACAAATTTATAAATAAAATCACGAAATACCAACCATCCCTCGGCACCTGGGAAACGCCATACAACCATAAAGCTCCTTCCCAGCATTCGACCCACGCTTCACCCTCCGCTTTACCATCTCACCCTGGCATTTGGGGCACCTCGGCGCGCTCGCTTTCTGCTCCACAATGCTCTTCACATGGGCCACATGCTGCCGATGGTTCCGGAAGGTTGCCGCCAAACGCCCGGTTTCGATTTTTGAGACGATGTCCTGCACTTCCGCTTCGGCAAGCACCTCTTCTGTGCGAGATTTAATAAAGCGAATGTATCCACCACCGTAAGTGACGTTGTCCGGCATGGGCGTTTTGAAAGTTGAATCCCCCACAAACACCACCAGCGAAACTACCTGCTCATCGCCGAGGCCCAACAAGCTTTGCAGTGTCCTCACGTGTTTGTAGTTTTGATGCAGCGGGTTCTGGAATTTCTGCGAGTGCTTGAAGATCTTCTGCGTCCAATACCGCTGTTTTGCGTTACCGAAGATCCAGCCCTTCATGTTCTTGGTTTCCACCACAAACACGCCATACCGGGAGACAATGATGTGATCGATCTGGGTGGTGCCGTCTTCGGTGGGCAAGGTGACGTTTTTGATGAGGTGGTAGCGGGTTTTGTCGAGAAACAGCTTTGCGGCGAGGTTGACCATGGCTTCGCCGGCTTTGCCTTTGAACCAGGGTGTTCTCAGAATTGGCAACAGGATAAACAGTGGTACGAAATACCAGACTTGATTCGGTAGAGAGTTCAGGAGGGTGTTGAATAGCTGGCCGAAGTCCATCGGTTTTCCTTAACAGCTGCGCAATCCGTTTCTTATAACTACACACTAACCTACTCTTCAGTAAACTTCCCATACCGTCAAGGTCAAATTTTGTAAACCATATACTGAAAAAGCCGCGCGGTTTCCCGAGCGGCTTTTTCGTTTCTGAGGGGACGACGGAATCAAGCGGCGGCCAGGTATGCTCCCGCCACAGCCAACACTCCCCCAATCCCACGACTAAACCGGCTATCCGCCCTCAGCATCAGACTACCCAGCCCACGCCCAACCAGCGTGATGGCCAGGGTGGCGATGGAGAAACCGGCCAGGTAGGCCGCCAACGTAGCGCCTTCCGGCATTTCCGCCCCATGCGCAAAACCGTGAAACAGCATGAAGGCACCAACCAGAGTGCCACCCACGGCGGTGGGCAGCTTGGCCAGGGTGGCGATGAGGATGCCCGCCACCAGTACCGAGAAGGTAATGCCTGTTTCCACGCCTGGCAGGCTCAGGCCGCCCCAGGCCAGGGCGGCGCCGAATACCATGCCGCCGATGACGAAGGCGGGGGTGGCGTTTTTCATGAGTTTGCTCTGGCGCACGCTCCAGAAGCCGATGGCGGCCATAGCCAGCAAGTGATCCAGGCCTAGCATGGGGTGCAGCAGGCCGCTGGTGAAGCCGCCTTCGGTGTGGCCGGGGTGGGCCATGGCGGTGGCGGAGGCTGTCAGCAGCGCGGCGGTGGCGAGAAGTTTTGAAGTCAGTTTCATGGTGTTGCTCCTGGTGGTTCTGTAATCGTATTGTTTCGTTTGCTCAGGCTATTTCAGCCAGTTTCTCAGGACGCCTTTCCGGCAGCATGCCGCGCTCCAGAATGAAGCTGATGATGGTGTCCAGCCCTACCCCGTCGTACAGGTTGGTGAACACGAAGGGGCGTTCGCCACGCATTTTTTTGCTGTCCCGTTCCATTACCTCCAGGGAGGCGTGTACCTGTTCGGCAATGTCGATCTTGTTGATGATCAGCAGGTCGGATTTGGTGATTCCGGGGCCACCTTTACGGGGGATCTTGTCGCCGGCGGACACGTCGATCACGTACAGGGTGAGGTCGCTCAGCTCCGGACTGAAGGTGGCGGATAGGTTGTCGCCGCCGGATTCCACCAGCACCAACTCCAGATCCGGATGGCGGCGCTGGAGGTCGTCAATGGCCGCCAGGTTCATAGAGGCATCCTCGCGAATGGCCGTGTGCGGGCAACCGCCAGTTTCCACGCCCAGGATGCGGTCTGCGGCCAGGGCTTCGTGGCGCAGCAGGAAGTCGGCGTCTTCCCGGGTGTAGATGTCGTTGGTGACCACGGCGATGTCGTAGTGGTCCCGCAGGGCGGTGCATAGCTGGCGTAGCAATGCGGTTTTACCAGACCCGACCGGGCCGCCGACGCCTACTCTCAGACAATGTGTCATGGCTGTATCTCCTTGATGTTTTTATTCAGCTTCTGAAAAGCCGTGAATACTGGGTTTCATGCAGGGCACTGCCGAGCGCGAGGCCCGGCAGGATGGGCCCGAGTTCGTGGTCTTGCCGTGCCAGCGCCTGGTCGGTGGCAATCACCAGGGCCGGGCGCAGTTGTTCGATAATCCGTTGGGCGGCGGTGTGGCCCAGGGGCAAGGCTTTGCAGGCCACCGCCAGCTGGTTTTCCAGCCAGGCCCAGGCAAAGCCCAGCAGGGTTTGCCGCACCGGCACCCGGCGTACCTGGGCGGCCCAGGCAAACAGGGTGATGTAGCCGGGCTCGGCCGGAATCAGGGTTCTCTCCGGCAGCAGGTTGAGGTTGCCCAGCAGGGTTTTAAGGGCACCGCCCAGGCGAGTGTCTTCGTCGCTCAGTTCTGCGGTTTCCCGGGTGGCGTGCAGCCACTGGTTCCAGTGCGCGATGGTGGCGCCGTTGTCGTTCGCCCAGGCGGTTTGCAGCCGGGCCAGTAATGGCAGTTCACACCGGCTCAGGCCGTCTTCCAGTACGCCTTCAATCCACCGGGCCAGTTCCGCTTCGTTGTTCACCCAACCCAGCTCAAAGGCACTTTCCAGGCCCTGGGACCAGGCAAAGGCGCCGATGGGCAAAGCCGGGCTGACCAGCTGCATCAGCCCCAGCAAAGCCAGGTCGCCGCCGGGCTCGCTCTCACCCGCCATGGCTGCTGGCTCAGTGGGTGTGCTTGTGGCCGTGAGCATGGGTATGTCCAGCAGCGTGAGTGTGGTCATGGCTTTTACCGTGCAAGTGCTCATGAGAGTCCGCGTGGGAATGGCCATGGCTATGACCGTGCGAATGGCCCTGGCCGGCCTGGTTGTAGGCTCCGGGTTCCGGGTCGAAGGTGGCGGTGTGGTGCACTACGGTGGCGCCCAGGCGTTCGGCCAGCTCTTCCAATACGTGATCGGGCGGAAAGCGCACGAAGGCGCCCTGCTCGTCTTCACCGATCGCCAGGGTGACGTGGCGGTTGCCCAGGTGGTAACACAAGCGGGCCAGCGGCAGGCCGGTTTCTACGCGGGCGGTGACCACACGCTCCTCGGCAGCGCGAATGCGGATGATCTCGCCGGATTTCGCTTCCAGCAGGTCGCCATCTCTCAGCACCGGGCCCCGGTCCAGAAACAGGCCCACGTCCAGGTTGGTTTCGGTGGTGGCCCGCAGGCGGCCGCGAATGCGCAGTTCGTAGGGCAGCACCAGGTTGTCGTGGATTTCGCTGGCGTCTACTTGGGTAATGCGTTTTATCAGTTCCAACATCCGTTCGTTCCTCTCCCAGCCTTGAGCTGTCTTGCTTAAAAACCAGCCTTAGGCTGTATTGATTAAAAAAGGTGGTAGCGCTGGGCCAGGGGCAGTTCGGTCGCTGGCTCGCAGGTGAGCAATTCGCCATCGGCGTGCACTTCGTAGGTTTGCGGGTCTACGGTCAGGTGCGGGCAGGCGTCGTTCAGTTTCATGTGCTGCTTGCGCACGTCCCGCACGCCTTTGCAGGCGGAGAGCGGGCTGTCCAGGCCCAGTTCTTCACCAATATTGGCGTCCAGCGCGGCCTGGCTGACGAAGGTCAGGCGGGTGGCACTGGCCGCTTTGCCGAAGGCGCCGAACATGGGGCGATAGTGCACCGGCTGCGGCGTGGGAATAGAAGCGTTCGGGTCGCCCATGGGGGCAGCGGCAATCATGCCGCCCTTGAGGATGCAGGCGGGCTTCACGCCGAAAAAGGCCGGGCTCCACAACACCAGGTCGGCCAGCTTGCCCACTTCCACCGAGCCCACCTCATGGGCGATGCCGTGGGTAATGGCGGAGTTGATGGTGTACTTGGCGATGTAGCGTTTGGCGCGGAAGTTGTCGGCGCCGCGTTCCTGGTCTTCCGGCAACAGGCCGCGCTGCACTTTCATTTTGTGGGCGGTTTGCCAGGTACGGCAGATCACCTCGCCCACCCGGCCCATGGCCTGGGAATCCGAGGAGATCATGGAGATCACGCCCATGTCGTGCAGGATGTCTTCCGCCGCGATGGTTTCCCGGCGGATGCGGGAGTCGGCAAAGGCCACGTCTTCCGGGATGTTCGGGTCCAGGTGGTGGCATACCATCAGCATGTCCAGGTGCTCATCCACGGTGTTCACCGTGTAGGGCCGCGTGGGGTTAGTGGACGACGGCAGTACATAGTCCTTGGAGCAGGCGGTGATGATGTCCGGAGCGTGGCCACCGCCGGCACCTTCGGTGTGGAAGGTGTGAATGCAGCGGCCTTTGAAGGCGGCCAGGGTGTCTTCCACAAAGCCGGATTCGTTCAGGGTGTCGGTGTGGATGGCCACCTGGATGTCGTATTGGTCGGCCACGGTCAGGCAGTTGTCGATGCTGGCCGGGGTGGTGCCCCAGTCTTCGTGCAGTTTGAGGCCGATCACGCCGGCTTTTACCTGCAGCTCCAGCGCCTCCGGCAGGCTGGCGTTGCCCTTGCCCAGGAAGCCGATGTTCATGGGCAGGCTGTCCACGGCCTGCAGCATCTTGCCAATGTGCCAGGGGCCCGGGGTGCAGGTGGTGGCGTTGGTACCGGTGGCCGGGCCGGTGCCGCCGCCGAGCATGGTGGTCACGCCGCTCATCAGGGCTTCTTCCACCTGCTGGGGGCAGATAAAGTGGATGTGGGGGTCGATGCCGCCAGCGGTGAGGATTTTGCCTTCCCCGGCGATGATTTCCGTGCCGGGGCCGATGACGATGGTCACATCTGGCTGGGTGTCCGGGTTACCGGCTTTGCCTATGGCGGCGATGCGGCCTTTCTGGATGCCTACATCGGCTTTGACGATGCCCCACCAGTCGAGGATGAGGGCGTTGGTGATCACGGTGTCCATCACCGCGTCGTCGCAGCGCTGGCTCTGGCCCATGCCGTCGCGGATGACTTTGCCGCCGCCGAATTTTACTTCGTCGCCGTAGTGGGTGTGGTCTTCTTCCACTTCTATCCACAGTTCGGTGTCGCCCAGGCGGACTCGGTCCCCTACGGTGGGGCCGTACATGTCGGCGTAGGCTTGTCTGCTGATTTTCATCTTATCCCTCGTTGTAACTTGGGTGCTGGGGCCGGTCGGGTAAGGCTTTCCAGGAAACGCTCCTGGCGGCACATCCATGTGGCGCTTGTTCTCCGGCATCCATGCCTCCGCACATTCCTGGAAAGCCTTACCCGACCGACCCTCATAGTTATTTCGTGGAGTCCAAACTCCCCATTACTTCACCCCGGAAGCCATAGATTTCGCGCTTTCCTGCAAACGGAATCAGCGTCACAGACCGGGTCTGGCCGGGCTCAAACCGAATGGCGGTGCCGGCGGCCACGTCCAGGCGATAACCGCGGGCCTTGGCGCGGTCGAAGTCCAGGGCGGGGTTGGCTTCGGCGAAGTGGTAGTGGGAGCCGATCTGCACCGGGCGGTCGCCGGTGTTGCCGACGTCCAGCTGGATGCGTTCGCGACCGGCGCAGAGCTCGATGTCGCCGTCTTTGAGTTGGTATTCACCGGGGATCATAAAAAGCCTCCTTGAAAAGCCGATGAGAAGCGTTGGCGAGGCAGGCGCTGCAAGGCAAAAGAAGGCGAAAAAGCGGAGTTTATGCATGTATAAATGAGCATTTTGAGCCTTCTTTTAACGCCGCAGCGGCAACGCAGGTAGCTTCTCATTGGCTTTTAGACGATTGGGTTGTGGACCGTGACCAGTTTCGTTCCGTCCGGGAAGGTGGCTTCCACCTGGACTTCGTGCACCATGTCGGCGACGCCGTCCATCACATCCTCGCGGGTGAGGATTTCGGTGCCGGCGCTCATCAGTTCGGCCACAGTGCGGCCTTCGCGGGCGCCTTCCATGATTTCGGCGCTGATCAGGGCCACCGCTTCGGGGTAGTTCAGTTTCAGGCCTTTGGCTTTGCGGCGTTCGGCCAGCAGGGCGGCGGTGAACAGCAGCAGCTTGTCTTTGTCTCTGGGGGTGAGTTCCATGGATGACTCCGTTGTCTCTTATGCGTCAGGTATGCCAGATTCTGGGTGTGTGGGCCGGTACGCCGGCGAGCAGAGGGCGCAGCAGGTGCCAGGCCTGTTCACACAGGGCCCAGGCTTCGTTGCGTTCGGTGCCCAGGTAGCGCAGGAGCAGCACGCCCCGGCGCCGGGTCACGGCCCAGCGGTTGTGGTCTGGTAACTGTGCTCTCAGCACGTCGATGGCGGCGGCTCCGTCGTCCAGGCCAACGGCCCATAGGGTGGCCTGTACAGTGGCGCCACCCTGGCCCCAGGGGCCGTTGAACCGGCGGTGTTTCGGGTTCAGCAGCTGGCGCTCCAGCCACAGCGGCTGGCCGTTCAGGCTTAAATGGAAACGCTGTTCCAGTTCGCCGGTGGCAAACGGCAGGTCGCTGGCCGGGCGGCCCAGCGCGAGCACTTCCCAGCCCAGGGTTCGGGCGCCGGTTTCCAGTTCAATGGTGGTGGTTTGCAAACCACGGGAGCCGTCGAAGGCGATGGTTTCCTGGGGCAGGTATTCCAGAATCGCGTCTTTGGCTACCAGCAACCGGGTGTGCTGGCCCCAGGCCACGCCATGGCTGTCGGCCTTGTACAGTTTCGCTGCGGCGGGGGTGGTCAAAAGCACGTGGCCACCTTCGGCCACATAGGCTTCGATGCGCAGTTCGTCGCCGCTCACCAGGCCACCCGGGGGATGCAGCAGGTACACATGGCAGCAGCCGGTTTTGCCCTCCGGGTAGAAGGGGCGCTGCACCCGCAGTGGGCCATGGTGGCGCCGGCGCACCAACCGGGTTACCGGCGCAGGTTCGCTCTCGGTACGTGCCTCAAAGCCCAGTTCCAGGGCCGCCGCCCAGCGCCGTTCCGTGTCGAAACGGTGGCCGGAGGCGTGGCGGTCGATGGCTTGGTAGGCGGTCATACGGTCAGGTGCTGTTTGATGAGTTCATCGGTCAGCCCGGTAATATCGCCTTCGGCCACACGCCGGCCCCGGTCGAGGATGGCGAAGCGGTCGGCGTATTTGCGGGCAAACGGCAGTTTCTGCTCCACCAGCAGCACAGTCAGGCCGTCTTCTTCAATCAACCGACGAATCACCTCGCCAATCTGGGCCACGATGTTGGGCTGGATGCCCTCCCCCGGCTCGTCGAGGATCAGCAGTCTCGGCTCAATCACCAGCGCCCGGCCAATGGCCAGCTGTTGCTGCTGGCCGCCGGAGAGGTCGCCGCCGCGGCGGTGTTTCATTTCTTTCAGCACCGGGAAGAGTTCGTAGATGCGCTCGGGGATTTGCTTACTGCCATCGGCCCGCACCGCCAGGCCGGTGCGCAGGTTTTCCTCCACGGTAAGCAGTGGGAAAATCTGCCGGCCCTGGGGCACGTAGCCGATGCCCAGGCGGGAGCGGTCCTCGATTTTCTTTTTGGTAAGTTCCACATCCTGGGCAAACTCGATGGCACCGCTTTTCACGGTTTCCTCGCCCATGATGCATTTCATCAGAGTGGTCTTGCCTACGCCGTTGCGGCCCATCACGCAGGTACACTGGCCCTGGGGCACGTCCAGCTCCAGATCCCAGAGAGTGTGGCTTTCGCCGTAGAACTGGTTGAGCTTTTCAATCTTGAGCATCAGGCCTCCTCCCCGAGATACACCTTGATCACGTCCGGGTCGTTGGAGACCTGGTCCATGGTGCCTTCGGCCAGCACACTGCCCTGGTGCAGTACCGTGACTTTGCGGGCGATGGAGCGCACGAAGCCCATGTCGTGCTCTACCACCACCACGGACTGTTTGCCCGCGAGACTGGTGAGCAACTCGGCGGTGCGTTCCATTTCCTGTTCGGTCATGCCGGCCACGGGCTCGTCCACCAGCAGCAGCCGGGGTTTCTGCATCAGCAGCATGCCGATCTCCAGCCACTGTTTCTGGCCGTGGGAGAGGATGCCGGCGGGCTTGTCGCGCAGCGCCTGTAAACCGATCATTTCCAGGATTTCGTCAATCCGGTCCCGGTATTCCGCGGTCATGATGGCGGTCAGGGTGGGCAGGATGCGTTTGTCGGCGGCCATGGCCAGTTCGAGGTTTTCGAACACGGTCAGGGCCTCGAACACGGTGGGCTTCTGGAACTTGCGGCCAATGCCCAGGGTGGCAATATCCGGCTCGTTCATGCGCAGCAGGTTGTGGCGGCTGCCGAACCACACCGAGCCGGTATCGGGCCGGGTTTTACCGGTGATGATGTCCATCATGGTGGTTTTACCCGCCCCGTTGGGACCGATGATGCAACGCAGTTCGCCGTCGTCAATGGTGAGGTTGAGGTTGTTGATAGCCTTGAAGCCATCGAAGCTCACGCTTACGTCTTCCATGTACAGGATCGGCCCGTGGCGCACATCGACCGGCGACGCCACGGGGGTGAGAAAATCGAACACCTGGTCCCGGTTAGTGAGTTGTTCAAAGATGCTCATGCGGTGGCCTCCTGAGCGGCGGGTTGGTCATCGTCCTTCTGGCGGCGTTTCTGTAGCAGGCCGGCAATGCCCTTGGGCAGGAACACGGTCACCAGCACAAACAGCGCCCCCAGGGCGAACAGCCAGGCGTCTGGCATGACGCCGGTGAACACGGTTTTGGCGTAGTTCACCAGGATGGCGCCGATCACCGCCCCGTAAAGCGTTGCGCGACCACCCAGGGCCACCCACACCACGATTTCAATAGAGAACAGCGGCGAGAATTCGCTTGGGTTGATGATGCCCACCTGTGGCACATACAACGCGCCGGCCACACCCGCCAGCATGGCGGAGACCACGAACACAAACAGCTGCACCCGCTCCACCCGGTAACCCAGGAACCGGGTACGGGCTTCGGCATCGCGGCAGGCCACGCTGACCCGGCCCAGCTTGCTGGTCACAATGGCACGGCACACGACATAGCCCACCGCCAGCGCGATGCCGGTCGCCAGGAAAAGGCCAAGCCGGGTGGCGTCGCTGCGCAGGTTGAAGCCGAGGATGTCTTTGAAATCGGTCAGGCCGTTGTTGCCACCGAAGCCCATCTCGTTGCGGAAGAACGCCAGCATCAACGCAAAGGTGAGTGCCTGGGTGATGATGGAGAGGTACACGCCGGTTACCCGGGAGCGGAAGGCCAGGAAGCCGAACACCAGCGCCAGCAGGCCCGGGGCCAGCAGCACCATGATGAAGGCGAACCAGGCCATATCGAACCCTTGCCAGTACCAGGGCAGCTCCTGCCAGTTCAGGAACACCATGAAGTCCGGCAACACAGGATCGCCATACACGCCGCGATCACCGATCTGGCGCATCAGGTACATGCCCATGGCGTAGCCGCCGAGGGCAAAGAAGGCGCCGTGGCCCAGACTGAGAATGCCCAGATAACCCCACACCAGGTCCACCGCCACCGCCAGCAGGGCGTAGCACAGGTACTTACCCAAAAGGGTAACGGTGTAAGCACTTACATGCAGGGCACTGTCTTCCGGCATATACAGATGCAGGAAGGTAACCACCACCAGGGCGGCGAACAGCACACCAAGGAAAACTTGGGTGGAACGCTCCTGGAAGGGCCGGAGCAGCCAGGTTTGTGATGTCGCCATAACTCAGCCCTCCGCCGCCCGGCCTTTCTGCGGGAATAGCCCGCGTGGCCGCTTTTGAATGAACAGAATGATCAGCACCAGCACCATGATTTTGGCGAGGACCGCACCAGCCCAGGGTTCCAGCAGCTGGTTGATGGTGCCCAGGGAAAGCCCGGCAATGAGGGTGCCCCAGAGATTGCCCACACCACCGAACACCACCACCATGAACGAGTCGATGATGTAGTTCTGGCCCAGGTTGGGGCCAACGTTGGTGATCTGCGACAGGGCCACGCCCGCCAGCCCGGCCACACCGGAGCCCAGGGCGAAGGTCATAATGTCCACTTTGGTGGCTTTAATGCCCATGGAGCGGGCCATGGCCCGGTTCTGGGTAACAGCACGGACTTCCAGACCCAGGCGTGTCTTGCGCATGATCAGCATCAGCCCGGCGAATACCACCAGAGCAAAGCCAATCACGTACAGGCGGTTGAGGGTGAGCGACAGCGCTTCGTTTACCATGATCGAGCCGCTCATCCACTCAGGCGTGACCACCGTGCGGTTGAGCGGGGAAATCACGGTGCGCACCAGCTGCTGCAGGATCAGGCTGATGCCGAAGGTGGCCAACAGGGTTTCCAGCGGGCGGCCTTTGAGGTACTGAATCACGCTGCGCTCAATGGCGATACCCGCCAGCGCCGCCACAAGGAAGCCGGCCGGGATGGAGAGGATCAGGGCCAGGCCAGGCTGGCCGGGGAACAGCTGCTGCATACCCCAGGTGGTGTAGGCACCGAGCATGATCAGCTCACCGTGGGCCATATTGATCACGCCCATCACGCCGAAGGTGATGGCCAGGCCAATGGCGGCCAGTACCAGTACCGAGCCCAGAGACAGGCCAAAGTACAGGGTCTCGGCGGCGCGATTGAGTTTCAGTTTCTGCTCAATGCTGGCCAGGGCCTTTTCGGCCGCCGCCGCCAGCGCGGGGTTATCGCTGTTCACGGCGTTATTCAGGGCCGCGCGGGCTTTCGGGTTCAGGCTGCCAGACAGCACTTCAACCGCGTCCACATGGCCTTGCTGAACCTGATGGATCGCGAGCGCCTGGGTAAGCATGGCCCGTACCTCTTGATGCTCTTCCACTTGCAGGCGGGCCTCAAGCTGGGTCGCCAGCGCAGGATTTACCTCGCCCAGCAAATTGCGGGCGGCGTCGAGGCGCTGGTCCGGGTCGGCCACGGTCAGGTCGATGACCGAGAGAATGCCTTCAATCTCGGCCCGCAGGGCGTTGTTCACCCCCACGCTTTGCAAATCCCGGCGCGACATTTCGCCCAGGGCTTCGCCGGTCATGGCATCGGCAATTTCCCAGTTTCGGCCCCGGTTGTTAACCACGATCACCAGGGCGCCGGTGTCTTCAATCATCGCGAGTTTGCGGTCGCGAACCGCCTCCAGCCAGCCCCGGGCGCGTTCGTCGCCGGTTTCGGAGAGGGCTTTGAGTAATTCGGTTTTTTCAGCTTGCCCGGCTTCTGCGAGCCGTTTCAGCAGCGCTTCGGGCGCATCGCTCTGCGCCTGGGCATTCGCCAGTGTGGCCCCAAGGGCCAGACAGACAGCCAATACCATCCTGGCGAGCAGTCGGTGAATGCTCATGATTCATTCCTGTTGACTTGGGAATTCGGGAGCGGTGCCGGGCAGGCTCAGGCCTGCCCGGCTGTGCCCGGTTGGAGCTTAGTTGGAGGCCACGTCAGCCGAGCCACCACCGCACTTGCCGGTGACCACGTTGAAGTTGCCGCAGCGCAGGGGCGCGCGCCAGTCGCTGATCAGATCCTTGGAGCCCGGCAGGAAGTCAGACCAGGCATCGCCAGCCACGGTGGACGGGGTTTCCCAGACTACGGAGAACTGGCCGTTGTCCTGGATCTCGCCAATCAGCACCGGCTTGGTGATGTGATGGTTCGGCATCATGGTGGCGTAGCCGCCGGTGAGGTTGGGCACGCTCACCCCGATGATGGCGTCTTTCACTTCATCCACGTCGGCGGTGCCGGCTTTCTTGACCGCTTCAACGTACATGTTGAAACCGATGTAGTGGGCCTCCATAGGGTCGTTGGTAACGGCGGCATCGTCGCCCTTGTAGGCAACCCAGGCGTCGATGAAGTCGTAGTTGGCGTCGTTATCCACGCTCATGAAGTAGTTCCAGGCAGCCAGGTGGCCAACCAGCGGAGCGGTGTCGATGCCGGAGAGTTCCTGTTCACCCACGGAGAACGCAACCACGGGAATGTCGGTGGCGGAAATGCCCTGGTTGCCCAGTTCACGGTAGAAGGGCACGTTGGCGTCGCCGTTGATGGTGGAAACCACGGCGGTCTTCTTGCCGGCGCTGCCGAACTTTTTGATGTCAGACACGATGGTCTGCCAGTCCGAGTGGCCGAAAGGCGTGTAGTTGATCATGATGTCGCCGGCGGCCACACCTTTGTCTTTCAGGTAGGTTTCCAGAATCTTGTTGGTGGTGCGCGGGTAAACGTAATCCGTGCCCGCCAGCACCCAGCGCTCAACACCCAGATCGTTCATCAGGTAATCCACCGCTGGAATCGCCTGCTGGTTGGGCGCTGCACCGGTGTAGAACACGTTTTCAGACGATTCCTCGCCCTCGTACTGAACCGGGTAGAACAGCAGGCCGTTCAGCTCCTCAACCACTGGCAATACGGATTTACGGGACACCGAGGTCCAGTTACCGAAGATCACGTCGACTTTTTCTTTTTCCAGCAACTCACGGGCTTTCTCCGCGAACAATGGCCAGTTGGAAGCAGGGTCAACCACCACCGGCTCCAGTTGGCGACCAAGCACGCCACCGGCTTCGTTCTGCTTTTCAATCAGCATCATCATGGTGTCTTTCAGTGCGGTCTCACTGATGGCCATGGTGCCGGACAGGGAATGGAGAATACCCACTTTGATGGGGTCTTCGGCGGCAAACGCGGTATTGATGGAACCGAGGGAGACAGACAGCGCCAATGCAGAGAGGCCCAGTTTCACGTGTTTTTTGATGCTCATGTTGTGCGTCCTTTTCGTTGGGTTATGAGTCGTCAACGCCTGAACCCCATAGCATCAGCTGTTCCAACACCACAGAAAATACTTTAAAAACATCACGTTATATATTGTTCGGCGCGCATTTCGTAATCGCGCCACAAGATAGCGCACTAACCTTTGCTTCAATTCAGTGCACTGGGCAACCAAGCGCGCTGTTTGTGTGCACGACGCTCGTAGCACCCAAACCATGAACCCAAATTCACCGAAATACTCACAACGATGTAAGACATCTCGCACACACCAACGAGCCGATGTCCGGTATTTCCCCCACTCATGTTCAGTAAAATGGCGGTTGTCAGGGATGATAAGCCAGCACGGACGTTGGCTCAGGGATGGAAACTCCACGGATTCAGGAGTTGCCCGAAGGACAGGGCTGCAAGGATGAACGCAAGGACGAAGTGCTCAGGATGATGCGCGCCTGACGGATCAGGCAGGGGTCAGCCACGGAATGTCGGGACTACACGGATCGTAGTCCCATTCCGTGCACTCAGGCTCCAACACCTACCTACCGCCCTACCAGCAACCACTCGCTGTCATGCCTGACTGTTCATAACAACATTATCGACACTCAGGAGTTCTCCGATGAAACACAACGCCCTTCTGGCAACCCTCGTTTTGCTGTTCAGCCTGGCCACCGGCTTTGCCTACGCCAACGAAGCTGAAACCATCAATATCAATACAGCCGATGTAGCTACCCTGGCCTCGCTGAACGGCATTGGCGAAGCCAAGGCACAGGCGATCATCACTTACCGCGAAGAAAACGGCCCGTTTTCCGCCACCGAAGAGCTTGCCAAGGTGAAAGGTATTGGTGCCCGTACGGTTGAGAAGAATGCCGAGCGGCTCGCCGTAGAGTAAGACCCTGTCGGGCAGCCCCGGCTGCCCTTCCCTGCCCCTCTGGCGCAGCCATGCTGCCGCTGCTACCCTTGCCGGCCAACCCACACCAATCCGGCAGATTCAGATGATTCAAGGCGCCCTTTTGATTGCCCTGGCCGCGCTGCTCTGGGCCACCACAGGCATTGTTGCCAAGTTTCTGTTTACCGGCACAGAGCTTGAGGCCATCACCCTCGGTTTTCTTCGGCTGGTGGTTGCCCTGCCGTTCTTCTGGCTGTTGATGCGCCGGGAGCAGAAGCAACTGGTTGCCGCCCACCCCGGCCAGCAGGTTGCCGGCAGCTCGCTCCGTTCGCTGGGCCTGAAAGCCTTTTTGCCATTGGCCGCCCTTGGCCTGTTCCAGGCGTTTTACCAGGGCAGCTACCTGCTGGCCGTCGACCTGACCGGCGCTGGCATTGCCACCCTGATTTCCCTGTGCCTGCCGCCCGTCCTGGTGGCCATTCTGGCCGCGCCGCTGCTCGGGGAAAAACCGAACCTGCTGACGGTCATCGCAGCACTCGCCGCCATTGCCGGCACCGGCATGCTGGTGGTCAGCGATATGGATACCGCCGGTTCACTGCGCCTTGCAGGTATTCTGATGGCGTTGCTGGCTGCCGCCGTCTATACCGGCTTCACACTGACCAGCCGCTACAACTCTGCCGGCACACCGGTATTCACAACAGCGTTTATCTGCTTTGCCACGGCAGCGTTACTGCTGTTGCCGGTGGTTGCATTCAGTGGAGGTTTTGAAGGGCTGGACACTCTCGGGCTGAAGCACTGGCTGATGATTGTCTACATCGGCGTGGTGCCCACCTGCATCGGCTATGTGAGCTTTTTTAGCGGTATGAAAACCACACCAGCAACCTTGTCCAGCATTATCGTAACGCTGGAGCCGCTCTTTGTGGCGCTACTGGCCTGGGTGATTCTGGGGGAAGTGTTGGGGCCTGTCGGTATTGCCGGAGCACTGATTCTGACCATAGCGGTGATCGTGGCCTCCCGCTATGGCAAATCCCCGGATACCAGTGCCGAGCACTGATACCGGGGCTACCGCTGGTTAACACGCGCAGAGATCAGCTGTCTTTGCGCTGTTTTTCCAGCATGTTCGGCTGCAGGATTTCAATCCAGTAGCCGTCCGGGTCTTTGATAAAGGCCAGGCCTTTCATCTTTCCGTCGTCCGGCTTCTTCACAAACTCCACGCCCAGTTTTTCGAAACGCTCGCACGCGGCGTAAACATCCGGCACTGCAACACCGATGTGGCCAAAGCCCTGGGGCTGGTCGTTGCCATTGTGGTAAGCGAAGTCTGCATCGTCTTCGGTACCCCAGTTGTGGGTGAGTTCCAGCATGGCTTCGCGCCCGAAGGTATAGGTTGTGCGATGGGCATCGTCTGCCGGTACAGATTGGGCCTGTTTGTCATCCAGGTAGCCGAGGAAATAGAGCGTGAACTTCATTTCCGGGAAATCCAGTTTACGCACCAGCCGCATCCCCATTACCCGGGTGTAGAAGTCCAGGGAGCGCTCAGGCTCTTTAATGCGCATCATGGTCTGGTTGAACACATAACCTTCGGTTTCCGGTACCGGAGCGTCGTAAAGACCGGGCGCCTGCTCGAAATGCTTGGGCATCGTGGTTTCCCCTTTGGTTTAGAGGGTGATTTTTGGGATTCAATCCCTATAACTGCGTGCTGCTGGCGCGGATTTCAAGGTCATAGACCGCTCCCATGCGACCAGCCGGTTTGTGAAACAGCGCACAGATACCCGCGCCCTCCCCGCCTAAAGTACACCTGTACAACAAATAACCACCGCAGCCTTGGTTGTGTTGTCCCTGCGGGCTTGTCAAAACAACAACAAATTGTCGAATGAAACCCGGGGCCAACATGTACCGCACCTATTCCAAATTGCCACTGACCGGCACGTTACTGGCCGCAGCCAGCTTGCTGCCCGTGCCTGCCGTTGCTGACTTCCAGCCGCTGAATGATTCAGCCATGTCGTCGGTTACCGGCCAGGCCGGGGTCACCATCGAGCTGGAAACCAAGCTGAACATCGACAGCCTGACCTGGACCGACGAGGGCACGCTCGGTGTGAACGGCATCCGGCTGTCCGGCCACAACGATTCCGTGCTCGATAACCTGAAACTGACGGTCGATATCGCCGGTGAGGGCGAAGTACTGACCCACGGCTTCTCTGAAATCGCCCGCCGGGCAGACGCCGGCCTGCTGGACAGCTCTGACCCCGATGTTGCCGATGCCCTGGCCCGCTACGCACTCTCCGGCGGTTACGGCAAGAAATTCAACAGCGGCGACCTGGTTATCCACCTGGGCGCCACCGATTACGGCGACCCGACCAGCCTGGCCGACTACCTGCAGGCAGTGGACTTCGAACTGGCCATCGACAGCGTGACCACCACCGGCTCGGAAGGCAGTGCCAACCTGTTTTCCAATATCTTTCTGCAAGGCTATGTCGGCCCGACGGACCTGGTGATTCGTAACGGTGGCACCTCTACCCGCACCCTGGCTAACGGCAACAGCGTCTCCGGCTCGGAGCTTCAGCTGGATACCCATTTTGAGATCACCAACGGCAGCCTGGACTGGGAAGCGGCAGACGTAATCCTGCTGTTCAACTTCGCCGCCGTCGGCATTGAAGGCCTGCAGATCCACAACCGCAGGGGCGACGATACCCTTGGCCACTTCGGTATGGCCCATGCCACCGCCCGCCTTGCGAAAGGCACCAGCGCGGGCTCCGGCAAAGACGGGCTGTCCATTCACGATGTCGAGTTCCGGGCGGACATTGATATGCCGGTTTTCAAGATTGGCGGCACCAGTATCGGTACGGTGCAGTTCACCGATTTTGCCATTACTGACACCACCATGATGGTTTACGGGCGCTGATAGAACCTCGCGTGGCACCGTTCACTGGACAAGGCCCACGCCGGTCAGGGTAAACTGCCTGCCCTGATACGGCGGGCGAGCAATGGCAAGCGAGACTGACAGCGATTACCAGAAACGGACCTCCTGGCGCAGGCTGACGCTGTTCAGCCTGGTCTTCCTGCTGATGACCGGCGCAGGCCTCTATGCCGTATACGACCGCTTTGCCGGCCGCAGTTTCGAGTTTGATAACCGCCTGCTCTCCCCTACATTATTGATCCCGGCCGCGGCCCTGCTGCTGGTGTATTACCTGGCCGATGGCCTGCGCCTGCACTACACACTTCGGGCGCTCGGCCACCGGCTGCCCTTGCGCAAAGTATTCCGGCTGGTGTTTATCAACCTGTTTTTCTCCAACGTCACGCCCATGGCCACGGGTGGTGGCTTTGCCCAGATCTGGTACCTGACCCGCCACGGTGTGCCGGTTGCCCGCGCCACAGCCGCCACCACGATTCGCACGGTACTGGCGGTGATCTTCATTTTCTCCCTGACACCGGTCTTTCTGCTCACGCTGGACGCACTCGATGGCGGGGTCTTATCGTCTGGTGTCAGCACGGCCCTGGCCGTGTTCGTAACCCTGTATCTGGGATTTTTTGCGGTGCTGCTGCTCCGCACCCGCTGGCTGATTGCCCCTCTGAGCGCCCTGATCGCCGGGCTTCGCAAGGCCCACCTGATCAACGCCTGCCGCCACGACCGGTGGCAGTTCAAACTGCGCCGGGAAATGCTCCGGTTTGCCCAGTGCTTCAGCGATTACCTGCAAGGTAACCCCCGCGACATCCTGCTCTCGGTGGGCTTTACCGCGCTGTTCCTGCTCAGTTTGTTCAGCTTTCCGGCGCTGCTGATCCATGGTCTGGGCTATGAGGTGGATTACCCGGTCACTCTGGGGCTGCTGGTGGTGACAACCTTCATCATGTACTTCTCGCCTACCCCGGGCGCTTCCGGCATTTCCGAAGGGGTGTTCGGCAGTTTCTTCCGGGATATCCTATCGGGTAACCACCTGGTGCTGGTCACCATTGCCTGGCGCTTTCTGACGATCTACCTGGGTATGCTGATCGGCCTGCTGGTGATGCAAAGGGAACTGATCAAAAGCCACCGGAGCGAGTCATGACCCGACGAAACCCGCTGAAACTCCTGTTTTACCTGTGCCTGGTAATTGTCGTGACCTTGATCGGCTACAAGGTGTACCTGAATTTCTTCAAGCAGGATTTCGAAGCCCTGCACAGCGAGCAGGTGGAGCGAATCCACCAGCGCACACCACCCGGCGAAGGTATCCGCTTTGCGGTAGTCGGCAACATCAACAATTCGGTCGGCATTTTCGAGCGGCGCTTTATTCCGGAACTGAACCAGGCCGGCCTGGATTTTCTGGTTTCCGCCGGCAACGCGGTCAGCGGCGGTGGCGAAGACAAATACCGGGCGCTGTACGGCACCCTGAGCCACCTGGAGATTCCCTACTTACTCACCTTCGGGGCCCACGAATACGAGGACTTCGGCAGCTTCCGGTTCTACGACCACTTCGGGCCACATTTCTACAGCATCCGTACCGGCAACACCCGGCTGATTTTTCTCGACAGCACCGGCAAAACCCCCTGGCGCTGGCAAATACGCTGGCTGAGGGACCTGCTGGCCCACGACACCAGTAACGCCCAGATCCTGTTTGTTGGCCATCCGCTGTTGAAACCGCTAACCCCGATCCTGTTTGACGGAGAAGAAGACTACTTGCAGCCGGAAGCCTTTCGCCAGGCGTTGATGCAGCTGGTGAAGGAGCAGGATATCGACCTGGTGCTTTCCGCCAACCTGTCCCTGTATGACGAACAGGAGATTGACGGCACTCCGTACATCACGACCGGCGGCGCCGGAGGCCTGGTACTCAACACAGAAGAAAGCTTTTACCACTACGTTGACGTGTCCGTCTCGCCGAACGGTGAGGTACAGCACCAGATGAAGCGCCTCGAAGTGGGCCAACACCCTATCTGGAAACGGCTGGAAGGTTTCTGGTTCTTTATCTACTCCCTGTTCTATACCGGCTTTTTGAACTTCATCCTGATTGTGTCCGTGTTTGTGGCCATCACCATCAAGCTGTACCAGGTGATCTTCATCGGCAAAGACTACTATCCGGACTACGACCTGGACCCTACGCCGTGGCTCGAGAAACCGTTACGGGTGGCCATGTTTACCAACAACTACCTGCCGTTCATTGGCGGTGTGCCGATTTCCATCGAACGATTGCGCAACGGGCTGGAGCAGCTGGGCGACAGCACCCTGGTTATCGCGCCAAAATACCGCGACCAGTCCGACCAGGAAGATGCAGTGGTTCGCGTGCCCTCGCTGCTGGCCATGGGCGAGAAGCGGGAGTTCCGGCTGGCCAATATCTTCCTGGCCCGCATTCGCAAACAGGTGCGGGCGTTCCGGCCTGATGTGATTCACCTGCATCATCCGTTCTGGCTCGGCAGCCTGGGGCTGTTTATGGCCCGCCAGCTCGGCGTTCCGGCCATCTACACCTACCACACCCGGCTGGAGCACTATGCCCACTTCGTGCCCCTGCCCGGCATGCTGTTCCGCAACCTGATTTCCCACGCGTTGATCAAGCGTTTTGCTAACCGCTGCGACGGGGTGATTGTGCCCACCTACTCCACCGAGGAATACCTGCGCATGATCGGAGTAACCACGCCCACCTTTGTGCAGCCCACCGGCATCGAGTACCAACGCTTTCAGTCGGTAGAAAAAGCCGACGTTGATGCCCTGCGCAATAAACTGGGGCTGACCAACGAAAAGGTTTTCATCAGCGTGGCGCGGTTGTCTAACGAGAAAAACATCGATTTCATGATTGAGGCCATCGACCGGCTGAGGAAAGAAACCAGCGTACCGTTCCGTTTCCTGATGATCGGCGACGGGCACCAGCGGGACCGCCTTCAGAAAAAAATTGAAAGCCTGGGCCTGGCAAGCCATTTCACCCTGGCTGGTGCGGTGCAACCGGAGGAAATGGCGATCTGGTACAACCTGGGCGATGCCTTCCTGTTCGCCTCCAAATCCGAAACCCAGGGCATGGTCATCCTGGAGGCCATGTCTGCCGGCTTGCCGGTGGTGGCTGTTCGCGCCAGCGGCATTGAAGACGTGGTGCGCGACGGCCTGAACGGCTACAAGACACCGGAGAACCAGGCTCGCTGGCTCGAGAAGGCCCGGCAACTGCTGGAAGATGACGCACTGCGTGCAGAACTCTCCGACAAGGCCCGCAGCTTTGCCGCAGACTACTCCATCGAACAGTTTGCCCGGGATGTCCGTGGCATTTACGCCACCAGCCTGGCGGCCAGGCAAAAGCGACACTGACCGGCACACGCCGGTGTTGGGCACAGCCGCCTGATCGGTTTACACTGAAAGCACGTAAGCGATATGAGCAACGTCACTTTCAAGACTGGAGAAGCCTGTGAGCGGCATACCTGTTGGCATCAGCACCTGCCTGCTCGGCAAGGAAGTTCGCCACGATGGCGGCCATAAACATTCCCGATACTGCACCCAGGTGCTGTCTAAGCATTTCGAGTTCTGTTCTATCTGCCCGGAGCTGGAAGCGGGCCTTGGCGTGCCCCGCCCGGCCATTCACCTGCGCGAGCACGAAGACGGGCTGCACCTGATTGAAAGCAAAGGCACCAAAGACCACACACAACCCATGCAGGACTTCATCCAGCAGATTTTGCCCTCCCTGGAGAATCTGCGCGGCTATATCCTGATGGCGAAGTCCCCCAGCTGCGGCATGGAACGCATCAAGATCCATAACGCCGAGGGCGCCTTCATGCATCGCGATGGTCGGGGCATGTTCGCGGATGCCCTGATGAAAGCCTACCCGCTGATGCCGGTGGAAGAAGAGGGCCGCCTGCACGACGACATGCTGCGGGAAAACTTTATCGAGCGTGTGTTCGCCTACGACGACTGGATGCAGAACGTGGCCGGCGACCAGCTCACCAAGCAGTCACTGCTGGAGTTCCACCAGCGCCACAAGTTCACCCTGCTGGCACATTCTGAAAAGATCTACCGCCAGTTGGGGCCGATGCTGGCCGATTTGAAATCCGAGCCGCTGGCGCAGATTGCCGAGCGCTATATTCACGGCTTTATGGAAGCCATGACACAGAAAGTGAGCCGGGGCTCCCACGTGAATGCCATGCAGCATTTGCTGGGCTACCTGAAAGACGGTATGTCCGCCGAAGAGAAAACGGTGCTGCTGGAGCAGATTGAAGCCTACCGGCGCGGCGAGATCCCGCTGGTGGTGCCGATGACGCTGCTGCGCCTGGCCCAGCGCAAGGAGCCGGTAGACTACCTGCACACCCAGAAATACCTGACCCCCTACCCGGACGAGCTGGGGCTGCGAAACAACGTATAACCGGTTTCCGCAAACAAAAACGGGGCAGATGGTTAAACCACCTGTCCCGTTTTTTTAACCGACGCTGCTCAGAAACCGTAGAGCAAAGACAGCGACGTTTCGGTGTCGGTCTTGTCTGAACCTTCCGGCGCATCCGATACATTCTTCACCCGGAACGCCACTTTCATGGACAGGCTGTTCACGATGGTGCTCTGCAAGGAGGTCTCAGACTCGGTGATGGTGTTGTTGTAATCCAGGCCGATTTCCGTGCTCAGTTTCTGCCGGAACAGGGAGGTTTCAGACAAACCGTAATCGAACTGGCCTGCCAGCCGCGCGATGGCTTCTTTTTCCACGTCACGACCGGTGTCCACGTCCACCTGCATGAGCTTGTTGTAGCGATAACCGGCGCCGGCAGACAGGTCCAGGAAGGAACGGTCGCCAGACTGCCACACCCGGTTGCCATAACCGGTGGTCAGGGTGGATTCAAAGTCGTAGCCGGAGAAACGGTCATCCTCCCAGGACCCGCGAACAAACCAGTACTGATGGTCGTCGAACTTGCGGTTGGCTTCCAGTGCAGCCTTGTATTCCTCGGCAGTGGTTTGGTCTTCCGCCTCGGTGTACCTGGAACTGAAATCGCCGCTGTTACGCCAGGTGCCGGTTTCGTGAATCAGCCCCAGCCGGCCGTTCACCTTGGTTTCCTCGCTGTTACCGGTGGTCATCAACACACCCAGTTCGGCTTCGCCTTTCCAGTTTCCGCTTTCCTGGGCATGAACCATCGGGGCCAGTGCCATACAGGCGACTACCAGCGGTTTCCTGATCAACATAGTTTCTCCTTGGTTGAGTTTTCTTTAATTCGACGCAGACTTACGTGCGTTTTCCCCCTCCAGACTTCTGCGGGCCTGTTGCTCGCGCTCGGCCTTCTTTCGGGCCTTGCGCTCGGCAATAATGCGGGCCGCTTCGCCACCCACGTGGGCTTCGCCACGTTCCTCGGCCAGACGCATCTGGCGCTCGCGCTCCTTGAACCGGGCTTTCTGTTCCTCGGTCAGGGAGTCGATGCACTGGTGGCAGCTCACACCCTGTTCGTATTCCGGGCGCTGTTTATCGTCTTCGGTAATGGGCCGGCGGCAGGCGTGGCACTGGTCGTAATCACCACGCTCCAGGTTATGGTTGACGGTAACCCGGTCGTCGAATACAAAACACTCGCCCTGCCACAGGCTCTGCTCCTGAGGCACCTCTTCCAGGTACTTCAGAATGCCGCCCTTGAGGTGATACACCTCGTCAAACCCCTGTTCTTTCAGGTAAGCGGTGGACTTTTCGCAACGAATGCCGCCGGTACAGAACATGGCGACTTTCTTGTGTTTTTGCGGGTCCAGATTCTGTTTCACATACTCGGGAAATTCCCGGAAGGTGTCAGTGGCCGGATTGACGGCGTTTTTGAAGGTACCAATCTCCACTTCATACTGGTTACGGGTGTCGACCAGCAGCACTTCCGGGTCTGAAATCAGGTCGTTCCATTCTTTGGGGTCTACGTAGGTACCCACGACGCGTTTCGGGTCGATACCTTGCACGCCCATCGTGACGATTTCTTTCTTGAGTTTGACCTTGGTGCGTTTGAACGGCTGGAATTCCACGAAGGATTCTTTGTAATCCACGCCTTCAAAGCGGTCGTCGCTGGCGATCCAGGCTTTGACGGCGTCGATGCCTTCACGGCTGCCGGCGATGGTGCCGTTGATGCCTTCACAGGCCAGCAGCAGGGTGCCGTGGACGTCTTTTTCCAGCATGAGGTTCAGCAGGGGCTGGCGTAGGTCTTTGTAATCATTCAATACTGCGAACTTGTACAGTGCGCAGACAACGATGTTGTTGCTCATGGTTTTCTCCTGCGGGCCGGATCGTAAATCCGGAGCATGGTTTGTGGTGTTCACGGAAGGGGGCAGAGTTTAACCAACCTGAGTTTGGACGCAAGTAGGTGCTAGCCGTGGAAGGTGCCGTGGATGCCGCCCTGACTGGGGGATGTCTTTCCAAAATACGCTGTGAATACGTCCTTGTACGCTCGGCTCCGCCATCCATGGCTCCGCACGATTTTGGAAAGACATCCCCCACCCAGGGCTAACTCTTCGCCTAGCCGCCGCAACGCATGCTGCGTTACCAGGCGAGAGCTTTAGTCTGCCGTTTTATTCAATTCACGCTCTACGACCGCAGACAACTGCCCCCAACCCGGGCGGGTCAGCTGGATGTTGTCCACCATCACTGTCGGAGTGCTGGAAACACGCATTTGAACGGCAACCTGCAGGCTCTGTTCTACCGCTTCTTTGTGCAGTTCGGTTTCCAGGCAGCGGCGGAAGCGGCGTTCTTCGAGGTCCATGCCGTTGGCGTAGCGGGTGAAGGTGGCTACCGGGTCGTTGGAGCCGCTCCATTCGCCCTGAGCGTCGTAGAGTTTGTCGTGCATGGCCCAGTATTGGCCCTGGTCACCGGCGCAGCGGGCGGCCTGGGCGGCGGGCATGGCGTTCTGGTGTTGGCGCAGGGGGAGGTCGAAGTAGACGAAGCGGACTTTACCGGTTTCGACGTATTCCTGCTTCAAACGCTGGCTGGCTTCGGCGAAGCGGGCGCAGGCGGGGCATTGGTAGTCGGCAAATTCACGCACGACGACTCTGGCGTTTTCGGAGCCAACGGAGGTGCCGTACTGGTCAAGGGAGGCCGGGAAGGGTTCGGCGTTCGCGGCGGCCACCGGCAGTTCGTCGGAGGTCGGGGCCGGTGGGGTTGTGAGGAAGTACAGGGCGGCGGCCACAGCCGCAACAACCACCAATGCACCTGCAATCAGCAGGGGCTTTTTGTTGTTTTTCCTGGCTGGCGAGGGGGCGCCGGTTTGTTTGCGTCGTTTGGCTTCACCCATCTGGGGCTCCTTGTTATACGTTCGGAAACTGGCGGGCGAAGGTTTGGAGTTCCGGGAAGAACGTCAGGAAATTCGCCTCGAGTTCCGGCTCATTGTCCCGAATTTCGTCAATTATTCCAGTGAATTGGTTGGGGAAGCGGATTCGGCCGGCAACCCGGTCCAGGGCGAAGCCAATATTGTCGAGGTCCTGATAGGCGCCAAACCAGTCGTGCTCCACCATACGGCGGGTGACTTTGACCATGGCAGGCGGCATGACTTGTTCGTGGCACTGCAGCTCTTGATAGACCGTCTGCACAAACTCCCCACTCTCGCAGTCGGCAAACCGGCACCAGTGCCGCAACAGGAAATGGTCGTAGAGAATGTCCAGCGCCACGCCGGCAAAGCGCCGGCGCTGGCTGGAGAACAGTCGCTTGCTGGCCAGCACTTGCGGGTGCTGGTCGGTGAAGCTATCGACTGCCAGGTGGTGGCGAACGCCTTCCAGTACCGGAGGTGGCAAGGCCGACCAGTCCACACCCCGGGAGAAATCTCCGAGGATGCTGCCCACACGCGCCTCGGGGGAGTCAGGGGCGAGGAAGGTGTGGGCGAGGTGGTTCATACTCAGTCTTCTGCTAGTTCGATTTCTTCGGCAGTATAGTCACTCGAAGCCGACCCGGAATATTCGATTTCCAGCAACGGACGCTGACCTGCATTCAGGGCATCTTCCAGAGCGTCACGACTCGTATCATCAAACTCCGCGCCGCTGGTCTCGATCTCAATCCCAAGAATACTGAAAACAGTGCCGGAAACCTCAGTTAGCTCCCCAGTTAGCTCAAACTCGAGCTCCTCGCCGGCTTCAGAATCATCATCGTCCCGCTCAATCCGGAATGCTTCCAGGAACACAACGCCAGACGCACTGGTACGTTCGATACCATCAACCTCCAGCTCGTAGCTGCCGTTCAGGTCTGCCAGTTTCAGGCGCTGATCACTGTCATCGTCACTGATAATGGTCAGGGGGGTAACCTTGACTAGCACGCCACCCACCCGGAAGGTTTCATTAGCCGGGTCCAGAGTATTTACATCGACCACACCTTCGACAGAGGCATTACCTTCACGGGCCTCGATTTCCTCTGCCAATACAGTGCCATCACTCCGGAATGTGCCTTCCACCTGAATCAACAGGCCTGGTACCAAGTCTGATTCCGTGAGGCCGTCATCGAACTCCGTGTCGTTATCTACCTGAACGATCAGGCCATTGATCCGGAAAGTCCGTGAACTTGCGCTGTAGGCCGAATTGACGGGCCCGGCGAACTCGATTTCGTCGCCAGAGCCCCGACGATAGCGGCGAATCTCGCCTTCATTGACTTGTTCCGCAATGAAATCAGTGCCCGAAATCGAGCCTTCGACTTCCACCAACAACTCTTCAGCCAGGTCACTCTCGCCCAAATCATCAGTAAACAAGGCACTGTCATAGGAAACCAGCTGACCATTAATGCTGAACTGCTGAAGACTGGTGTCGAGCGAGTCTGGATCAATGCGCCCTTCAATTTCCACGTCGTTTTCAGTGCCATCGAACAGGCCCAGGAAACTCGCTCGATAAACCCCATCGGGCTGGCGCCAGCCGCTCACCCGCACGAAGTCACCGTTGGTCAGAGTGGCCAGGGTCGTTCGTTTGGTGACGGTCTGTTTATCGACAACCAAGGGTTGGCCGTAGATGGTGAAGGTCACCGCATCCACGGCACCGTCAGCATCCAGAATTTGCTGTACACCGGAGACGGGGCCACGGAAGGTATCGTCGTATTCAACAGTATCCGCGTCGCCGGAGCCATCATCACGCCACTCGCCATCAATCCTCAGGATCATGCCTTCTTCAAGCTGATCCTCGCGCTCGATGCCGTCATTGCTGATGACTTCGCCGTCAGTCTCAAACTTCACCCCATTCACAAACACACTGCCAAACCCGGAAACCGGCCCGACACTGGAGCCGGTGCCGCGAATGCCGCCGTCGGCTATACCGATACCGCCGCCTCCACCGCCGCCACAGGCACTGAAAATGCCGAAAGCCACAGGTGCGATTGCCAGGGAAAGGCGTTTACGGAGTTGGTCAGACGTCATTGTGCTCTCCCGCCAGCCATCCGGGCCGGCCATGGTTATCAGGTATCGTTAAAGCGACGGCGGGGAATGCCGTTGCTGAACAGGTCTTCAGGCTCAGCCAGTACCGATTCCGGTTCAGGCTGCCCCGCAGGAGCATAGGCGCTGCGTCTTAACAGAACATGACCGCTCTCCAGGGCCTCGACAATGCCCTTGCGCAGGAGTTCGTTCAGCACAACGGCAGACACCAGTTCGGGGTTGGCGCAACGCACCAGGTCGGTAAAGGCGTCATCCCCTTCGGCCAGGGCCAGCAGTATTCTGGGCTGGTGCTGCTCATCCAGGAAGTCACCGGTTCCCAACCAGCAGTTGATCACCTGCCGGGCACCGGGTGACAGCAAGGTGGTCACCAGCCCGGTCGGCTGCCATCGGGCAGGCTCCACCGTTGTGATCTTCGGGCTCATGAGCGTTTATCTCCGCTGGTGTCCGGTTGTATCGGTTCTTCGAAATAGAAAATGCCAACGCCGGTACGCACTTTGCTGGCGCCTTCATCCTGGTTTCCAGGCCCTTGGCGGTCATGGGGCCCCAGCCAGTCGTCCAGTTGTTCCAACAACGCCTGGGACTGTTCTGCCGAAATCTCCCGCCATCGTTCAATCACGTCTGCCGGGATGTTGTCGTAGGTCAGGGTCCGCTGGAACAGCGGCGGCTTCCCGGCCGAACGGCTGATCAGGTTGTGATCGATGGTGGCTACAAGATCAGATACGTCTTCACCGAAGATTTGGAGCATATCCTCACTGTCACCGGCCGATACGTAGGCTCTTTGTTTTAGCTGGAGCCTGCCGGAGTCCGGCTCTACCACAGCCACGCCCACCCGCATCAGCTCATCCAGCACAGCCCGCGGCGTCATGTCGCCACTGTACTTGCGTACCAGTTCGGTGAAGCTGCCGGCACCTTCAAAATCCAGCATGGCGGGCTGCTTGTCGTCAGCCTGATAAGCCGGATCGTGCACCCAGCCAGACACCACACGGGATGCCCGGTTGGCGTTAGACCGGGATTCCCGCGCAGGGTTCTGGCCCGCCAGGATTTCCCGCTGGCGTTTGACTTCCTTGCGGGTAAGGCCGGTCATAACCGCTGCCCGGGAATCCGTAGGTTTACGCCGGCCATCACTGAAATCTTCCAGTGCCGCTTCCACATAGGCGCGTTTGACCAGTTCGGAGAATTCGCCGAAAGGCACACCATTGCGCAACAGCAAACGGGCCAGGGGCCGCAAAATGCGGAACAGTGCTTTGTGGAGGGGGTTGGCATTGGCATCAGTCATGTTTGGGATTGTATTCCCATAGCGATTATAAAAGCCAGAACGGGCCGCCAGCGCTGCGGCCCGTTTCGGGGTTACCGGTCAGTCGTCATCATCGTCATCGTCGTCCTCGTCTTCACGCTCGATGGTGAAGGCTTCCAGGTATCCATCCCGGCGGCGACCTTCCACTTCTACATAGTCGCCGACCATGAAAGCGTTGATGTCGTCTACCCGGCTACGGCGGCCATCGTCATCGTCGTCATCATCAATCAGGGTGCTGGCCGTGAGTTGAACCCGAACGCCACTGACAATCAGCACTTCACCGGCCAGGTCGATCTGCTCGATCCGGCCTTCCACTTCGTCATCGCCTTCCCGGCCTTCAATTTCCTCGGCCAGCAAGACACCGTTGCGGAAGTCGCCCTCTACCTTCACAAATACACCGTCCTGAAGGCTGCCGGCGCTGATGTCATCGAAATCAGTGTCGCTGTCGATCTGCACCAGCACACCATTGATGCGGAAGGTTCGGGTACTGCTGTCGTAGTCGTAGAGATCACCGGAGATTTCGACGTCATCGTCGTCATCAAACAGGTCGTCTTCATCGTCAATTTCTTTGGCCATCAGGATGCCATCCTGCAGATAGCCTTCCACTTCTACCGCCATGCCGTCGCTCAGGTCATCCAGGTCGAAGTCGTCATCACCACTGGCCAACTCGTAATTGACGGAGAAACCGTTAATGGTGAAGGTTCGGGCTATGGCATCCAGGTTCTGTACCACGCCTTCCAGCTCAACCTCATTGTCATCGTCAAAATCCGGTTCGCTAACCCTGGCGCCCACGTAACTGGCCCGGAAGCTGCCATCGTCCAGCCGCCAGCCGCTCACCCGCACCCGGTAGCTTGCCGGGCTGGCCGCCAGTTGCTCCGGGGTTGCGCCACGGAAGACGGTTTCATTGGTCAGGCCAATCACCTGGCCCAGCATTTCAAGCTGGCCGGTATTGGCCGAGGCGTCCCAGCTTGCCGCTGTCAGCGGGCCACGCAGGGTGTCGTCATAGGAAATGTCATCGGCCCGGCCTTCACCCCGGTCGTCCCAGCTGCCCTTCACTTTCAGGATCATGCCCTTGTCCAGCTGGTCTTCCCGCTCGAGCCCGTCATCGCTGTCCACCCGGCCATCGGTGGTAAAGCGAGTGCCGTTCACATATACACTGCCAAAGCCGGTAACCGCACCCACACTGGTGCCCTGGCTGCTGGCGCTGGTGTCAGCGGAACCGGAAGAGCCGGAGCCACCACCGCCACAGGCCGCCAGACCACCCACTAAAGCTCCGGCCATCACCAACTTGATCGCTTTCGAAAGTCCGTTACGTTTCATGTTCCATCTCCAGGCTGATTTCACTCAATCCGGCGCATTCTCACTACGCGCCCACTAATTTGGGATAATTTTCCCAATATCTTAAATGGGAAAATAATCCCAATTTTTTAGATTGTCCAGTTTTTGTTCATGAACTTTTTTTGAACCTGACCGGACAACGAACGTATACAGCAGAAGAAACACAAACCTGGAGACCGGTTATGCTGGGGTTCTTGAAGAGCGATCCGAAGAAGAAACTGCAAAAGGCCTATGAGGAGAAGCTGGCCAAAGCTTTGCACGCGCAACGCAACGGCGATCTACGCAGCCACGGCACCTTGATGGAGGAAGCGGAAAAAATCTACGCTGAAATCCAGCAGCTGGACAAAGCCGGGGGCTGACAGCAATCCTCAGCCCCGGCCCGTTGGCTATTCGCCCATTAACTGGCGGATCCGTTGATTAAGGCGGTTCACCTCCCGGCGCATGTCCTGCACTTCGTCCAGTAGCTCCAGGGACATCGCCAGCCCGGGCAGGTTGAGTTTCAGATCCCGCTGCAGACGCAGGGCTTTTTGCAGGCGCTGGAGCGCGGCCACATCAAACTGCCACTGGCGCACTTCCGGCAGTTCCTGCAGCGGGGTGATCACTCCGTAACTCACCAGTTTGATCACAAACTCCGCGTGGCAGTCACCACGCTCGCAGATTTCGCGCAGGGTGAAGGTGCTGCCGTTGGTGTCGGTCACTTCTACGGTCACTATCTGGTCTTTATTTGTCATGTTCACCCCCACTCACACGTGCAACTTGCTGCGCGGATTGAAGTCTTTTTCCAGCTCCGCCAGCGTCTCGTAGAGCTTTTCCGCCTCCGGCGTGTGTTGTTCTGGCATGGCCACCTGCAACACCACAATCTGGTCGCCCGGATGCTTGCCGGGGAAGCCCTTGCCTTTCAGCCGGAGCTTGCGGCCGCTGGAAGACCCTTTGGGCACTTTCACATTCACCTTGCCACCCACGGTTGGCACGGTCACCGTGGCACCCAGCGCCGCTTCCCAGGGCGCAACCGGTACCGTTACCAGCACGTCGCGGCCCTCGATGGTGAAATGCGGATGGGGCGCCATTTCCACTTCAATGAACAGGTCACCTGGCTCGGCACCACCCACGCTGGGTGCGCCCTGACCTTTCAGGCGAATGTGCTGGCCCTCCCGCATACCCGAGGGAATTTTCACCTTCAGGGTTTTCTGACGGGGCACCATCCGGCCGTGGCTGTCGATCTCGTGCACGGTAAACGACACCTGTTTTTCACAGCCGTTAAAGGCCTCTTCCAAAAACAGGGCCAGGCGGGCGTGAACGTCTTCCCCGCGCATTTTCGCGCTCTGGCGGAAACCACCGCCACCGAAGTCTGCGCCCGAAAACCCGCCATGCCGGCCGCCGCCAAAAATCTCCTCGAAAAACTCACTGAACTGCCGGGCATCAGCTTCGGTATATCCGCCGCCACCAAAGCCGGACGCACTCTGCCAGCCCGGTGGCGGCTGGAAGGAGCCATCGGCCCGGGCGCCGTATTTGCGCAGCTGGTCGTACTCGGCCCGCTTTTCCGGGTCTTTGAGTACTTCGTAGGCCTCGCCCACGTCCTTGAACTTGTCGCTGGCGTTCTCTTCCTTGCTCACATCCGGATGATATTTGCGCGCCAGCTTGCGGTAGGCCTTCTTGATGTCCTCGGGCGTAGCCGACTCGCTAACCCCCAGAACGGCGTAATAGTCTTTGAAGTCCATGTAACCCCTCGCATCTGACCAAAACGTGATCTCTGACTCTTTATATTTGTCGCTGCTGTGGAAATTACAAGCCGCTTCCTTGCAGCCTTGCTGCAGGTCAAACACTGAGACCGGGTTCACACCCTTTCTCCCGTGGCCGGATCTGACAACCTTTCACCTCTGTTTGCGGTCGAGAAACGCCGGAGCTTGGACAATAGTTGAAGGGCAGTATCCTTAGACGAATGGTCTACCCCTTACACATGGAGCTCTAACAATGATAAATAAAGCACACTGCTGGTCGCTCTCGGCGCTTGCCAGCAACGCCCTGAAACCCGCACTGGCACTCAGTGCAGCCTTACTGTTTTCCGGTTGCAGCGAACTGGGCTACCTGCTGAGCAACGACAAAGTGACCGATGCCGACAACGACCAGGTGGTCTTTGTGGGCGATTCCATTTTTGCCCTGTCTGGCGAAATCCAGAACCAGCTGGAAGCCAGGGCCGGTGAAACCTTCCGCCGCTACACAGTTTCCGGTGCGGAGCTGTCAGGCGAGCTGATTGCCCCGTCTATTCCCCAGCAGTTCCGGGATGCGGTTGCTGATAACCCGGACATCGAAACCATGGTGGGCGACGCCGGCGGCAATGACATCCTGATTCCGGCCATCGCCCTGAACTCCAATAACTGCAAAACACCCTGGTGGCGCTTCGGCCGGCTGAGTAAACAGTGTCGGGATTTCATCGATGATATCTACGTAGATGCTGTCGACTTTCTGAACGAGATGGCCGCAGCCGACGTCCGGAATGGCATCCTGACCGGCTACTACTACACCAAGAACGGCTTGTTCCGTCTGGATGATATGAAAGAAGCTGTGGACTACGGCAACGCCACTCTGGCCCGGGCCTGTGAGAACTCCGTGCTGGACTGTACCTTTGTGGACCCCCGCTGGGTGATCAACGACCGCGACATCATCTTTGATGGCATTCATCCGGCCGACAGCGGCTCGAAAAAGATCGCTGACCTGATCTGGCCGAACCTCCAACCACTGCTTTAAGCAACGCACTACCGGGTGCCGCCTTAAGCGCGGCACCCGGCTTCCGGAGCAATTGCCATGAAAGCAAAAACCCCGCTTATGGTCGTGACCGCCCTTGGCCTGGTGTTAGCGGGTGGCCTCTATCTGACCCTGGGGCAACCTGAACCCGGCACTGTTCACAAGGCTCCAGCTGCGCAAACGGTGATAAGCAGTCCGGCGCCCGAGGATAACAACCTGCCGGAGCAATCCGCCGACCCGGCGCTGGAACTGGCAGTGATCTGGCTCGAGCGTTATGGCGAAACCATCCACGAACCGGCCACCCAGGCCCGGCTTTACCCCGAACGGCAGGCGCTGATACAAACCCGCCCGCAAGAAGGCATCCACCTGTTCCGCAGCGCGGTTGAAACCGCCTTCCCGGAGGCTACGCAACAGATCCTTACCCTGATGGCGAACCTGGACCGCTACCACGACTGGCTCGACCTCAACGAGCTGCGCCTGCAGGCCTTGCAACCGATGCAGCGGGAACTCCAGATCTGGCAACAACGGGACGAGATATTCGGTGCCCTGGCCCGGCAGATCTGGGCTGACGAGGAGTCCTACCTGGAAGAGCGCTCCGAAACCTTCCAGCAACAGCTTGCCCAGCTGGATCAGAGCAACAACCTGCCGTTGAGCGAACTGGCACACCAACTGAAAACCAGCGCCGAGGAAGTCTACGGCAGCGACCTGAACCGCCAGTTTGCCGGCTCCGGCGCCCTTGGCCACGCCCTGCTCAGCCTGAACAGCGTGCAGTCGCAACTGGCTGAACTCCCCTCCGAACAACGCCAGCTGGCCATCAACGATTTACGGCGACAACTGGGCTACTCCGATACCGCCATCGAGCGTATGGCGCAACAGGACCAGGCCCGGGAAGAGAAATGGCAGAATGGCGAAAGCTACACGGCCAAGCGCGAAGCGCTGGAACAACGCCTGACCGGTGAGCAACTGGAGGCCGCCCTCAGCCAGCTGAGAGAAGAACACTTCGGCATTGCCGCTCCAACCATTGAGCGGGAGGAAGAACAAGGCTTCTACCGGTTTGAGAGGCCGCGCAAGTATGGGATGAACTGACGTTTCGGTCATTATCATTCACTCCCCTAAGCCAGTAGAATAGCGTGTTTTGACGACCGCTCTACCTGACCACGGAGTGAGACACCGAACGGATGCCAAACCAGTCGCAGGCACATACTGCCCAATCCTCAAAACTGCTGGCCCAACTGGCCCGGCTGGGTGCGCCTGCAACTTCTGACACCCTGCCCTGTTTCGCAGAACGCCTGAGCCGGCTGTTTGGCCTGGGCGACACCATGACCCTGGACGCCGCCACCTCCTACCGCGCCCGGCAACCAGGCTCGGTACAAAGCGCTATGGTCGACAAACTGACGGACGAGCTGGCCACCACCCGCCGGGCACTGATCCGACGTATTCAAGGCTGGGCAGACGAACTGGAGTTTGACGACGAGCCGGAACTGGAGCCCGCGTTGAATGCCTGGCTGGCGCTGCAACGCAAAGTGGCCGCCAACAGCCGCCAGCTGCGGGATAAGGTCCGAAAATCCATGAAAGACCAGGGCCAGAACCTGGCCAGGCTGGCCGAACTGGACGCCGTGTTCGACCACACCATGGCAAGCTACACCAGCCAGGTTTTTTCCAACCTGTCACAGGTGCTGGAGCAGCGGTTTCAACAGTTACAGACATCCTCCGAACAACATCAAACACAAGGCCAGGCACCCGACAACTGGTTCCACCGTTACTGCGAGGATGCGCAGGCATTGTTACTCGCTGAACTGGATGTTCGGCTGGAACCGGCACTGGGCTTGCTCGAGGCCTGCCACAACGAGGTTAACAACACCCCATGAGCAAACTGTTTTTCACCCTGGCCTTTGCCATCGGCCTCGCCGTGGTGTGCTGGATTGGTGCGGGCTTTGTCGATTCCGACCTGCTGGCCTTAGCGTTTACCGGCCTGATTGGCGTGGTGTATTGCCTGGGCTTCGGCGAGCTGGTGAACTTCCGAAGGCAAACCCGGCAGCTGGCCGAAAATGTGGGCCAATTACCCGAAAACCACGAACAGGTCTCTGGCTGGCTGAACGCCCTGCCCCAGCCCCTGCAATTTCCAGCGCAAAGACGCATTGAAGGCCATGCCGCAGGCCTGCCTGGCCCGCAGCTAACCCCCTACCTGACCGGCCTGCTGGTGATGCTGGGCCTGCTGGGTACCTTTGCCGGCATGATCGTGACCCTGGGCGGCGCCGCCTCGGCGCTGGATAACAGTACCGAACTGAGCGCTATTCGCAGCGCACTGGCCGCACCGATTGCCGGTTTGAGTCTCGCCTTCGGCACCTCCATTGCTGGCGTGGCCGCCTCCGCCATGCTGGGGCTGGCTTCCACTCTGAGCAGGAGGGATCGATTACAGGCCTCCCGCGCGCTGGATACAGCCCTTCGGGAAAAGCTGCATCACCTGTCAGCCGATCACCAACGCCAGCAGGCCTTCCAGGCACTGGAAAGCCAGGCTCAAGCCTTGCCGCAGATGGCCTCGGCCATGGAACGCATGACGGCGCGCATGGAGCAGCTCGGCGAGCAACTGGAACAGTCCCTGACCCGGAATCAGCAGGAGTTCCACAGTACCGTTGGCAGCCATTACCAGACCCTGGCCGATTCCGTCGCCCAATCCCTGAAAACGGCGCTCGATGACAGCTCAAAGCTGGCGGCAGAAAGGGTGGAGTCGATTGTCATCCAGGCCATGGAGCATCTTCAGAGGGATGCCCACACCCTCCAGCAGAGTTGGTCAGACGATGCCCGCCAGCAACTGGCCGAGCTGACCGCCGGCTTTCAGAAAACCACCAGTGAGGCTGGCGAGCGCTGGCAGCAGAATCTGAACGAACAGCAGCAACTGAATGCCAGAATACTGGAGACCCTTGAACAGCGCAGCCAGCAAAGCCAGCATCAGCTGCTGGAACAGCTAAAAACCTGGGCCTCAGACATCACCAAGCAACAACAGAGCGGGCTGACGGAGCAGCAACAGCAACTGGCGGAAAGCGCTGAACACCTGAAGTCCGGCAGCGCAGAGCTGGTTGAGTCCCAGAGGGCGGGTATCGAACAACTGGTCGCGATCATTGGCAAACAGCTTTCCGAACTGCGAGAGCAGGAAGCCGGGCGCACTGACGCCTCTGCGGCGCGGATGGAAAGCCTTGAAGCGACGGTAGCAAAGCACCTGGCAGAGCTGGGCACCGCGCTGGAAGCCCCCATGACCCGCCTGATTGAAACCGCATCGGAAACCCCGAAGGCCGCCGCCGAGGTGATCCGCCAGCTGCAGTCGGAAATCGCCCGCAACAGCGAACGGGAAAACGAGCTGCTGGAGGAACGCCAGCGACTGGTTCAGGAACTGGACACTCTGCTGGAGAACCAGCGTAGCACCGCTGACAGTCAGCGGGAGGCGGTGGATACCCTGATCACCGGCGCCGGCGAAACCCTGACCGGCATCAGCGAACGCTTCAACACCCTGATCCAGGAACAGAGCCAGCAACTGGGCAAACTGGGCGACGACATTACCGGCAGTAGCCAGGAAGTCGGCGCCCTGAGCGATGCCTTCGCGCAGGCCATTGAGCTGTTCAGCCAGTCCAACCAGCAGGTCATCGGCAGCCTGGCGGATATCCAGAAAGCGCTGGACAAGGCCGGTAACCGGCACGATGAACAGCTGGCCTACTACGTGGCCCAGGCCCGCGAGGTAATCGACCTCAGCGTCAGCGCCCAGAAGGACGTCATCGATGCCGCCGCGGCACTGCGCCGGGCAGAACCCAGCGAGGCCGGCTGATGGAACAGCTGGAAGGCGGCGAACAGCAATCCGCACCGGTCTGGGCCATTTTCTCGGACCTGATGGCGGCGCTGGTGGGAATCCTGGCGCTGATTCTGGTGTGGGTGATCGGCATTCAGCTGGAACTGAGCCAGTCCCTGGCCGAGGAGATCGAGAAACGGGAGGCGGAAGAACAGCGCAGGATCGCCCTGGAGCAGGCACTGGAGGACCCGCTCACCAAGGGGCTGGTGACTTTCCGGGATGGCCGCATCGGCATCAGCGGCAACGTGCTATTCGAGCTGAACTCTGACCAACTTCAGGCCGAAGGCGAGGAGGTTCTGGAATCATTGATTGCACCTCTGCAAACCTATCTGGCCCAGCACGATGAGCTGCTGATGGTGAGCGGCTTTACCGACGACCTGACCATGCACCCGGGCAACCGTTACCAGGATAACTGGGGTCTTTCAGCCCAGCGGGCACTTACCGTTACCCGCTCGTTGACGGAACTGGGGCTGCCTAACGACCGGGTGTTCGCCGCCGCCTTCGGCCCGCACCATCCGGCGGTACCCAATGTGGATGCAGAATCCCGGGCCCAGAACCGGCGGGTGGAGATCAGTACCGTGCCCCGGGCGCCTTCGGCGGTCACAGAAGCCGAAAGGGAGTCGGGCGACCGATGACTACGAAAACATCCCTGCTCGACCCGCTCAGGCAATCCGGTGTCGATCGGCTGGACCCGGTGCGCTTTCGCTATCTGGAATCCTTCGAACGGCGATTGCGCGCAAAGGGCCTTCAACACGGTGAACACTGGCTGAAGCTTCAGCAGGCCGTTTCTGATTACCAGGCAAGGCAGGGTATGGCGGATGTGGCAGAGCAGGTCACAACACTAGCTGGCGATCAGAGCCCGTCGCAACTTACCCGCCTGCTGGATGCACTGAACCAATCGACGGAAGTGCCGGCACAGGCCCCTCGCTCGGCACTTGAGCAGCGGATCTTCGGAGGCGAAGAGGAGCTTCCCGATGCAGGCCCCAGCAACAACTCACCCAGGCCGCTGAAAGCCCTGGCCCGGGTCAAAACCGGCCAGGACACGCAGCAACTCCAACAGCGCATCCGCCAGGCTATCGAAAGCACACCCGCAGAGGCCGGCCCCATGAACGCACACCGCCTGGTCAGCCGGGCGCTGGCCGAGATGCAGAAACTCTCGCCCGAGTACACACTCCGCTTTGCCCGTTATATCGACACCTTGCTGGCACTGGAAAAGTCCTCCCGGAAAAGCTGACATCCCACACAATCGGATACATTCTGGCCCGATTCGCCCCGGGGATGGCCTCTTTCGCTGTCTGAAACCCGGAACCGGGTTGCTACGCTGGATTTTTTTGCCAGGAAATCCAGCATGCAGAATGTCCTTCGAATCCGGAACGGGGCCGTTGGCCTCAATGTTGTTACCCGGGGCCGGGAAGAGAATGAGCCGGTCATCCTGGTTCATGGCTACCCGGACAATCACCGGGTCTGGAACCCCGTGGCCGAACGGCTCGCCAGGTCCTTCTATGTCATCACCTACGATGTGCGCGGGGCCGGCGAATCGGACATTCCGGGAGATACCTCGGATTACCGCATGGCGGCACTCGCCTCGGACCTGGCCTGCGTGGCAGACCAGGTGATCCCGGACAGGCCATTCCATCTTGTTGGACACGATTGGGGCTCTATCCAAAGCTGGGAATCTGTCACCCAGGGCCGCCTGCAGGCTCGCATCAAAACCTTCACCAGTATCTCCGGCCCCTCGCTGGATCACGCGGCATACTGGGCGCGCAGCAAGCTGACAAGCCGATCACTCACAGACAAGGTGAAAGCATTTCGCCAGCTGGCAAGCTCCTGGTACATCGGTATGTTCCACCTGCCCCTCCTGGCGCCGGCAGCCTGGCGCTTCGGGCTGGATTCCGTGTGGCCGGATTATCTTCGCAGACAGGGGGTTCCGCTGGAAACGCCGAATCCTTTCCAGAAGCAAGACGGACAATTCGGGGTCAACCTGTACCGGGCAAACTTCCGCCGCAAGCTGCTGTTTCCGGAACCACGGTATGCCTGCTGCCCGGTGCAACTGCTGGTTCCGCTCCAGGATGCCTACGTGGGCGAGCAGTTGTTTGACGATCTGGGTAAGTGGGTGCCGGACCTGACCCGCCATAACATTGATGCCGGGCACTGGGTGATTCTCAGCCACCCGGAAAAAGTGGCTCAGCTGATTGCAGACTTTGCTCAAAGAGGGCTAAAACAAAAAAGCCCCGACCACCAGGGCCAGGGCTTTCAGGTAAACGAGGCGGAAAGCCTTATTTAACCTTCGGGTCCAGCTCGCCAGCGGCGTAACGCTCGAACATCTGCTCGAGGTTAACCGGCTTGATCTTGCTGGCCTGGCCGGCACAACCGAAGGCTTCGTAGCGAGCTACGCAGATGTCGGTCATGGCAACCATGGTGGCCTTGAGGAATTTACGCGGGTCGAATTCGGCCGGATTCTGGGCCATGAAACGACGAACCGCACCGGTTGAGGCCAGGCGCAGGTCGGTGTCGATGTTGACCTTGCGCACGCCGTGCTTAATGCCTTCCACGATTTCTTCCACCGGGACACCGTAGGTTTCCGGAATCTCGCCACCGAATTCGTTGATCACCTTCAGCCATTCCTGGGGTACGGAGCTGGAGCCGTGCATAACCAGGTGGGTGTCCGGGATGCGGGCGTGGATCTTTTTGATCTGCTCGATGGCCAGGATGTCACCTGTCGGCGGACGGGTGAACTTGTAGGCGCCGTGGCTGGTGCCGATGGCGATGGCCAGTGCGTCTACGTGAGTTTTCTTGACGAAGTCTGCCGCTTCTTCCGGGTCGGTCAGCATCTGGTCATGGTCCAGGGTGCCTTCGGCGCCGATGCCATCTTCTTCACCGGCCTGGCCGGTTTCCAGACTGCCCAGGCAGCCCAGTTCGCCTTCTACGGATACGCCACAGGCGTGGGCCATTTCTACAGTGCGACGGGTAACGTCTACGTTGTATTCGTAGCTGGTCGGGGTTTTGCCATCTTCACCCAGTGAGCCGTCCATCATCACGGAGCTGAAGCCGAGCTGGATGGAGCGCTGGCACACGGCGGGGCTGGTGCCGTGATCCTGGTGCATAACCACCGGGATGTGCGGCCATTCTTCGATGGCGGCCAGGATGAGGTGGCGCAGGAAGGGGGCACCGGCGTATTTGCGGGCACCGGCGGAGGCCTGAACAATCACCGGGGAGTCGGTTTTGTCGGCGGCTTCCATGATGGCGCGCATTTGTTCGAGGTTGTTTACGTTAAAGGCTGGCACACCGTAACCATGCTCGGCGGCGTGGTCCAGAAGTTGCCGCAGCGAAATCAGGGCCATGGGTTGTCTCCTTCGTTGACTTTTGATGTTTGGATTCTTGGTTCTCCCGCCGACTCCGGCATGAAACGCTGCCTTGGAGTCTGCGGCGGAGGGTGGGGTAGGTCTTTCGCGGAACCGCTACGAGCACATCCATGTGCGCTTCTCTCAGGCCATCCTTGGCCTTCGAAATTCCGCGAAAGACCTACCCCACCCTCCTTGCGATTCTGGCCCTGTGCGGGCTTCTCTCAGAATCGCTTTGTTGATTACGCTCCACGCTCTTCCAGTACGGCTACTGCCGGCAAGGTTTTGCCTTCCACGAATTCGAGGAACGCGCCGCCGCCGGTGGAGATGTAGGAGATCTTGTCAGCTATGCCGTATTTGTCAACGGCAGCCACGGTGTCGCCGCCGCCGGCGAGGGAGAAGGCGTCGCTTTCGGCGATGGCTTCGGCCAAGGCTTTGGTGCCGTTGCCGAACTGGTCGAATTCGAACACGCCGACGGGGCCGTTCCACAGGATGGTTTTGGCGTTCTTGAGCAGGCTCGCGAACTGGCCGGCGGTTTCCGGGCCTACGTCGAGGATCATGTCGTCGGCAGTTACGTCGGAAATGTTTCGAACCGTTGCGGTGGCGGTTTCGGCGAATTCGCTGGCAACAACAACGTCAACCGGCAGCGGGATTTCCACGCGGCTGGCGATGTCTTTGGCGGTGTCGATCAGGTCGTGCTCGCACAGGGATTTACCAACCGGGTGGCCGGCGGCCGCCAGGAAGGTGTTGGCGATGCCGCCGCCTACGATGATCTGGTCGCAGACTTTTTCCAGGGCGTTGAGTACGTCCAGTTTGGTGGAGACTTTGGAGCCGCCAACGATGGCGACAACCGGCTTGGCCGGGTTATCCAGCGCTTTTCCAAGTGCGTCCAGCTCAGCCGCCAGCAACGGGCCGGCGCAAGCTTCGGGAGCAAACTTGGCCACGCCGTGGGTAGAAGCCTGGGCGCGGTGGGCGGTGCCGAAGGCGTCCATCACGTAGACATCGCACAGGGCCGCGTATTGCTTGGCGAGGTCTTCGTTGTCTTTCTTTTCGCCTTTGTTGAAGCGAACGTTTTCGAACAGTACGACTTCGCCGTCGGCCACTTCAACGCCGTCGAGGTAGTCTTTGATCAGGCGCACTTCCTGGCCCAGCAGGGTGCTCAGGTGCTCGGCTACGGGCTTCATGGAGGAGGCTTCGTCGTACACGCCCTCTTCCGGGCGGCCCAGGTGGGACATCAGCATGACTTTGGCGCCGGCGTCTTTGGCGGCCTTGATGGTCGGCAGCGAGGCGCGGATGCGGGCGTCGCTGGATACTTTGCCGTCTTTGACCGGTACGTTCAGGTCTTCACGAATCAGAACCCGCTTGCCGGCGAGGTTCAGGTCAGTCATTTTTTTGATGGCCATAATCAGGTTCCGTAGTTATGGGTTCACAGGTGCAAATTGTTAAGCCTTGGGTGGGGTCTGACCCCAAACGGGGTCAGACCCCTCTGTATCCGTCGGGGCTGGGTGAAAGGTCAGGCCCCTTTTTAACCTTCAGGTTTCGGTTAGCCACGCCTGGCTGACATCCAGCATGCGATTAGCGAAACCCCATTCGTTATCGAACCAGCACAGCACTTTCACCATGGTGCCGCCGGTCACCCGGGTCTGGCCGCCGTCTACCACGCCGGAGTGGGCGTCGTGGTTGAAGTCGGAGCTGGCCAGGAGTTCGTCGGTGTAGCCGAGAATGCCTTTTAGCGATCCGTTAGCGGCGTTTTTCAGCAGCAGGTTTACTGCCGCAACATCGGTCGCTTCACGTACGTTCACCACCATGTCTATAGCAGACACATTCAGCGTTGGCACGCGCATGGCCACCGAGCTGAAGCGGCCTTCCATGTGGGGCAGCAAGCGTTCGATGCCGCGGGCCAGGCCGGTGTCTACCGGTACGATGTTATGGAGCGCGCTGCGGGTGCGGCGCAGGTCCTGGTGGTGGTAGGCGTCGATCACTGGCTGGTCGTTCATGGCGGCATGGATGGTGGTGGTGCTGCCCTGTTCTACGCCGAAGGCGTCGTCCAGCACCTTGATCACCGGTACCAGGCAGTTGGTGGTGCAGGAACCTGCAGCCACAATCACATCCTGCGGGTTAAGGTCACCATCGTTGATGCCATAGACCACGGTGCGGTCAACACTCGGCTCTCCCGGCTGGGAGAACAGCAGGCGCTGGGCACCGGCTGCGATGTGTTTTTCCGCAGTTGTCCGGTCCGAGTAGGCGCCGGAACATTCCAGCACCAGATCCACGTCCAGCAAACGCCAGGGCAGTTCCGCCGGGTCCGGGTGACGCAGTACTCGAATGCGGTCGCCGTTCACAACCAGGTTATCGCCATCCACGGCCACCTCACCGTGAAACCGCCCGTGGGTGGAGTCGTATTTGGTGAGATGGGCAATGGTGTCGATATCCGACAACTCGTTGATCGCGACCACCTGAAGATGGTCGCGATAGCCGTTTTCATACAGCGCCCGCAACACGCACTGGCCGATGCGGCCGTACCCGTTGATGGCGATGCGAAACGGCGTCGAGTTGGTCATCAGGCGTCCAGCAGTTCGTCAGCCACTTCCAGGATATTGTCGACGGTGAAGCCGAATTCCTTGAACAGCTCGCCAGCGGGGGCAGATTCACCGAAGGTGGTCATGCCCACAACGCGGCCGTCCAGGCCAACATACTTGTACCAGTAGTCGGCGATGCCGGCTTCGATGGCGATACGGTTGGTGACTTCCAGCGGCAGTACCTGTTGCTTGTACTCGGCGCTCTGGGCGTCGAACACGTCGGTGGACGGCATGGACACCACACGCACGGCCTTGCCCTGCTCGCGCAGCTTGGCTGCAGTGTCCTGGGCCAGGCCCACTTCAGAGCCGGTGGCGATCAGGATCAGTTCCGGGGTGCCTTCGCTGTCAGACAGCACGTAGCCGCCCTTGGCGACGTTGGTCAGTTGTTCTGCATCACGCTGCTGGTGCGGCAGGTTCTGACGGGAGAACACCATGGCGGTGGGGCCGTCATTGCGCTCCAGGGCAGCTTTCCAGGCCACAGCAGACTCTACGGCATCAGCCGGGCGCCACATGCTCATGTTCGGCGTGGTGCGCAGGCTGGCCATCTGCTCGATGGGCTGGTGGGTGGGGCCGTCTTCGCCCAGACCGATAGAGTCGTGGGTGAATACGAAGATGGAACGCTGCTTCATCAGTGCCGCCATGCGCACGGCGTTACGGCAGTATTCCATGAAGATCAGGAAGGTGGCGCCGTAAGGAACAAAGCCGCCGTGCAGGGCCATACCGTTCATGATCGCAGCCATGCCGAACTCGCGCACACCGTAATAGATGTAGTTGCCGGAGGCGTCGTCTTTGGTCACACCTTTACAGCCAGACCAGATGGTCAGGTTAGAGCCGGCCAGGTCGGCAGAGCCGCCCATCAGTTCCGGCAACATTGGGCCATAGGCATTCAGAGCATTCTGGGAAGCCTTGCGGGAAGCGATGGTGTCGCCCTTGTCCTGGCATTCCTGAATGTAGGCCTGTGCTTTTCCCGCGAAATCTGCAGGCAGCTCACCGGCCATACGGCGCTTGAACTCGGCTGCCAGTTCCGGCTCGGCCTTTTCGTAGGCGGCGAACTTGTCTTCCCAGGCCTTCTGGGCCGCTGCGCCTTTCTCTTTGGCATCCCAGGCGGCATAGATTTCAGAGGGCACTTCAAACGGGCCATGCTGCCAGCCCAGAGCCTCGCGAGTCAGGGCAATTTCATCGTCACCCAGCGGGGCACCGTGGCAATCTTCCTTGCCCTGCTTGTTGGGGGAACCAAAGCCGATGATGGTCTTGCAGCAGATCAGTGTCGGCTGCTCGGTGTTGGCCCGGGCCTGTTCAACAGCCGCGCGGATGGCGTCGGCATCGTGGCCGTCAACGTCCGGAATTACCTGCCAGCCGTAGGATTCAAAACGCTGCGGAGTATTGTCGGTAAACCAGCCTTCCACTTCGCCGTCGATGGAAATGCCGTTGTCGTCGTAGAAGAACACCAGCTTGCCAAGGCCCAGGGTACCGGCCAGGGAAGCCACTTCGTGGGAGATGCCTTCCATCAGGCAGCCGTCGCCCAGGAACGCATAGGTGTAGTGGTCCACAATGTCGTGGCCCGGGCGGTTGAACTGCGCCGCCAGGGATTTCTCGGCCAGCGCGAAACCAACGGCGTTGGCAATGCCCTGCCCCAGCGGGCCGGTCGTGGTTTCAATACCCGGTGTGTAACCGTATTCCGGGTGCCCCGGAGTCTTGGAGTGCAGCTGCCGGAAGTTCTTGATGTCGTCAATGCTAACGTCGTACCCGCTCAAGTGCAGCAGGGAGTACTGCAGCATGGAGCCATGGCCGTTAGACAGTACAAAACGGTCACGGTTGGCCCATTGCGGGTTGGCCGGGTTGTGGCTCAGGTAATCGTTCCACAGTACCTCGGCGATATCCGCCATACCCATGGGCGCACCCGGGTGGCCGGACTTGGCTTTCTGAACCGCATCCATGCTCAGCGCGCGAATGGCGTTGGCGAGATCTTTACGGGACGGCATTGACAATTCTCCAGTGTTTTTCAGGAAAAGACTTCAAGCTGCAAAAACTGCTCAAAAAGAAGGCGCGTATTTTCGCCGATTACTGTGTGCCGGGGCAAATCCATATGTAGTGGTTTTCCGATGGCGGCGGTACAAAATCACCAAAGCGACTGATTTCACAAACGCTATAAATCTATATCAAAAAATTTTGATATGGCTATTGATCGATCAATCGAACCCCCCTACACTTGCCAACCATGACCTCACTCAATGCACATGCGAACGAATTGTCCTCGGTGGACACCCTGGTACCGATCTTCAAGGCGAGCGGAGACCCCCTGCGCCTGGAGATCCTGCGGGTGCTGCGCCGTGACACCTTCGGTGTGCTGGAGCTGAGCCAGATGTTTGATATGCGCCAGTCCGGCATGAGCCACCACCTGAAGGTGATGCATAAAGCCGGGTTGCTGGAGCCCCAGCGGGAAGGCAATGCCATTTTCTACCGCCGCCCCCTGAACCTGGACGGCGACAAGCTGGCAGACCAGGCCATCCGGCAGATTTTCGAGACCGTAGACCGGGTGCCCTTGCCTCCGCAGCTGGAAGACAAAATCGAGGCCATCCGCGAGCAGCGGGCGGAACAGTCCCAGGCCTTCTTCTCCCGGCATTCGGAGCAGTTCCGGGAACAGCAGGAACTGATCGCCGCCTTTGACCTGTATGCGGAGCCCACCGCCGAGCTGATCCGCAAGCGGGCAGCACGGCAGGACTGGCGCAGCGTGCTGGAAATCGGCCCCGGTGAAGGCGGCTTCCTGCCGGTGCTGTCACAACTGTTTGATCATGTGGTGGGGCTGGATAACAGCAAGGACATGCTGGCCAAGGCCACCCGCACCTGTATTGAGGAACGGCTGAACAACGTCGACCTTATTGAAGGTGTCACCGACACGGTACTGGCCCGGGGCGATGCCTTTGACCTGATTGTCGCCAACATGGTGCTGCACCACGTACCCAGCCCGGCGGACATCTTTCTGGACGCCGCAGCTCTGATGAACAGCGGTGGCTGTTTTATCGTCAGCGACCTGTGCAGCCACGACCAGGACTGGGCCAAGGAGAACTGCGGCGACCTGTGGCTGGGCTTCGAGCCGGAAGAACTCACCGCCTGGGCGGCCGATGCAGGCCTGACTGCGGGCGAGCAACTGTTTATCGGCCTGCGCAACGGCTTCCAGGTGCAGGTACGGGAATTCTGGAAAACGTCTGGAACGGCCTGAAGCCCGCGCAGACACTGGAACATCAAAAAACTTTGATATTGACGTACGTAGAATTACGTACACCGATTTTGAAAACGCTCACAGAGGAGCACCACTATGTCTGACTACAACATTTTCACCTCCGAGTCGGTCTCTGAAGGCCATCCGGACAAACTGGCCGATCAGATCTCCGACGCGGTACTGGACGCCATCCTGACCGACGACCCGCACGCTCGCGTAGCTTGCGAAACCATGGTGAAAACCGGTGTGGCCATCGTTGGCGGTGAAATCACCACCAGTGCCTGGGTAGACCTGGAAGACCTGGTGCGTGGCGTGATCAAAGACATCGGCTACACCTCCTCCGAAGTGGGCTACGACGGCGACACCTGTGGCGTAATCAACATCATCGGCAAGCAGTCGGTGGACATCGCCCAGGGCGTTGACCGCCAGAAGCCGGAAGACCAGGGCGCCGGCGACCAGGGCCTGATGTTCGGCTATGCCAGCAACGAAACCGACGTGCTGATGCCGGCGCCGATCACCTTCTCGCACCGTCTGGTGCAGCGCCAGGCCGAAGCCCGCAAGAGCGGCCTGCTGCCGTGGCTGCGCCCGGACGCCAAGAGCCAGGTAACCTGCCGCTACGAAAACGGCAAGGTCGTGGGCATCGACGCAGTGGTTCTGTCTACACAGCACGACCCGGACGTGACCCAGGAAGACCTGAAAGAAGCGGTGATGGAGCTGATCGTCAAGCACACCCTGCCGGCCGAACTGCTGCACAAGGACACCGAGTTTCACATCAATCCTACCGGCAAGTTCGTAATCGGCGGCCCGGTGGGCGACTGTGGCCTGACCGGCCGGAAGATCATCGTAGACACCTACGGCGGCATGGCCCGTCACGGTGGCGGCGCCTTCTCCGGTAAAGATCCGTCCAAGGTTGACCGCTCAGCTGCCTACGCCGGCCGCTACGTAGCCAAGAACATCGTGGCCGCAGGCCTGGCGGAGAAGTGCGAGATTCAGGTGTCCTACGCCATCGGTGTAGCCCAGCCGACTTCCATTTCCCTGAACACCTTCGGCACCGGCAAGATCAGCGACGACAAGATCATCGAGCTGGTACGCGCGCACTTCGACCTGCGCCCGTATGCCATCACCAACATGCTGGACCTGCTGCACCCGATGTACCGGGCCACAGCAGCCTACGGCCACTTCGGCCGTGATCCGTACGAGATGACCGTTGGCGGCAAGACCTTCACCGCGTTCCCGTGGGAGAAGACTGACCGGGCGGCAGCTCTGAAAGACGCTGCGGGCATCTAAAAGACTTTTTGGCCACGGAATCCACGGAAGGACACGGAAAAAAGATAAAGAAGAAATGATTTGCCACGAAATCCACGAAAGAACACGAAAAAAAGACTGATCACTAAAAAAGCAGTTGTTTTTACTTTCGTGTCCTTTAGTGGATTTAGTGGCAAAAAAAATCTTTTCCTTCCGTGTTTTTCCGAGATGGGATGGTCTCCTCCCCACTCCAAATCGGCGTCGCAATGCGCCAGGATAGAGGTTGCAGACACTATCCAAGAGTTAAGGAGGAGACCATGCATCAGAATACCGTGATCGGCATCGACC
>Ga0315334_10000114_pt1 | contig 53239 bp, 52 predicted proteins | sample M150034915metaG_FD_205555 | JGI IMG/M metagenome (GOLD analysis project Ga0315334, IMG submission 205555) | Ammonia-oxidizing marine archaeal communities from Monterey Bay, California, United States - M1 500m 34915 | ecosystem: Environmental > Aquatic > Marine > Intertidal zone | place: USA... | reverse complement strand
TCAACAATGTGGGTGACCTTGGCTCGGTACTGATACAGACTCATTCAAATATACTATTACACTACTCAACTAACTCAATGAAGATACATTCACCCGGACACTCGTCAGTTGCATTACTTCTCCGAATTAAGGACTTTTTCAAACATCCTTCCAGCAATCAAAGCCAATACCATCGCTATTCCCGCTGCGACCAATGAGGTCTGGGCAATATCAGCCCTTGAAGTACCATAGGTTGGCGACTGGGCGATCATCTCCACCCCAAATGTTGCTGCACCACACAGTAAAGCCCGTGTCCATTTGTTGACACGAAGTCCAATTATCGCTGCCACAGTTGCGATAACCGCTGTTATTCCACCTGATCTAAAAGCATTAGCCCAATGATCACCTGTAATAGCCGACACATCACCATTAGTCATTGCTGTAAGACAGCCAAGAAACGTACTCGTCAAGTGCGTTTGTGGCTGCGCCATCTTGATGCGTTCAATCATTCTAATCATCCCCCATTACAATATTCATGGATACTCCACATCGGCATCTCTAATAGTCAACCTATACCAACCGTCGTTGTTTTGGTTGTAGACCGAACCTCGCAGTACATAGTCTCCCGCAGAAAGTTCTCTCTCAATACGACTATCCCAAGAGTCAGACACATTATCTATAACTGCGTCACCGTTAGAGAGCGTCACATTCGGAGTTTCATCTACGTCTTCTGCGCTGCTTGGCGGGTTATTGCAGGTATTCCCGCAATCCCTACCCCCATCGTCGTCGGATTCAATGCTGCCGCCAACCGTTATTTCTGATGTGTCTCCTGAATGTTCGCCGTCATCTGAATCAGTGTCGTGATTGAGGAAGATGTAGGGATCTCCGTATGGGCCACTGTTGAACGCCGCTTGGGTCATATTCGTTTCAGCATCAATACGAATATCCATAAGCCCATCACCGTCTTCACAGTCACAGGCTTCGTTTTCTTCTGCTGCGGTCGGTACGGAAAATGCAACAGCGGTCATATCGTTGCTGCGGTGATTGGATTCGATAATGCACCAGTCTCCTAGCCCGGTAAATCCACCCTGAGAACAGGACTGAGGTACAGGGTCGGCAACAGTTGTTACCACAGTGGAGGTGCTGGTTGTATCCCCTACGGTGACTGTTGTTTGAGACGGTTCCCACGTTACGGTTTGCTGACAGGAAGCAAGTTGTCCGTCGCTATAGGTGCAGAATTGATTGCTTACACCGGCTTGAGAGATTGCCGTGGTGGTGTCCACATACGAATTGTCTGTTGTGGTAACCGTTGTCTCTGTGGTGTACCAATAATCGTCTGAGGCTAAGTCAAGTACAGCCGATGAAGTAGCCGTAACCAACTGACTGGTCAGATCATTCACTGTGGCACTAGACAGCACTTGAGAAACTGGTGTGTCGATACTGGTATAAGTAATCGTTGGATAATAAACGGGAGGCGGGGGAGGGATGTACGCCTCTTGGACTTCTTCGGGGAGGTATTCCTGAGCGACATCTATTGGGACTATCCCTGCCTCAACCTCAATGGTGAAGTCAATCCATGTGGTATACCCACCCGGCGGAGTACCCCATTCATCGTAATAAGTAGGATCATTGGCTGCGTCGTAGTCCTCCCAAGTGTCAAAGCCGCCGGGAGCCATGGAGCAAGCGTCTGTGCCCCTACAGCCTTCATAGGGGTCTACCCACCCCGGTTCCTCTGGTTCCGGCTCTGGTTCCGGTTCCGGCTCCGGTTCTGGTTCCGGTTCCGGTTCTGGTTCTGGTTCTACTTCTTCAGAAGGCACCTCCTCTTCATCCATTTGCTCTTCATCCACTTCTTCTTCTTCAGGTAAAGAGCCGTCGGATTCTGAGTCCTCGTCAACTTCTGGCCATTCTTCCTCATTCCCGTCGCTGTTTATTTCCTCTTCCAACTCATCTTCCCACAACTCTTGCTGTTCTTCGTCAAAGGCTTGCCAATCTTCTTCCGACCAATCCCACGACTCGCTTGGTGACGGACCCCAGTCCTCTGGCCATTCATCAAGCCCTTCCTGATCAAGAATCCACTGCTCCTCATCCTCGCCGGTCCAGTTTTCGTCCCCCCACTCATCTTCAAGCCAAGGCTCTTCCCAGTCGTCGTCAGAGTTACCTTGTTGCTGGTCGTCGTTCCACTCCTCAAAAGGCTCCTCTAACTCGCTATCTGATTCTTCGATAGTTTCTTCCGAATCTGGCCCATCTCCTTCAGTCTCTTCAGATTCAGTCTCTTCTTCAATTCCTTCGCCCTCATCAACTTCTTCTTGTATCTCCTCGCTTCCCTCTGGCTCTTCTTCAAATTCCTCTTCCCAAAGTGCTTCCTGTTCTTCGTCATACGTCATCCAATCTTCTTCTGTCCAATCCCAACTGTCACTAGGGGATGGACCCCAATCTTCGGGCCATTCATCAAGCCCTTCTTGATCAAGAATCCAAGCCTCTTCGTCCTCCCCGGACCATTGTCCAGTTTCCTCTAATGCCTCAATCGTTTCTTCTTCCCATTGGTCCAACTCTTCTGGGCTGAGATCCCCAAGGATTTCAAGGAACTCCTGTTCCCGTTCTTCGTCGTAAGCCTGCCAATCGTCTTCTGTCCAATCCCAAGACTCGGCAGGAGACGGACCCCAGTCCTCCGGCCATTCTTCAAGTCCCATTTCTTCAAGGATCAACGCTTCCTCATCATCACCCGTCCACTCGTCCCATTCCTCAAAAGGCTCTTCAACCCACTCCTCCTCAACTTGTTCTTCTTCTTCAACCCATTCTTCTTCTACTTCCTCTTCCCAAGATGCTTCCTCTTCTTCCCACAATGCCTGCATTTCTTCGTCGTAAGCCTGCCAGTCACCGTCATCCCACAATGCGGTTTCACTGGGGGACGGACCCCAATCTTCCGGCCACTCCTCAAACCCTTCCTCTTCAAGAATCCGCGCTTCTTCATCAACCGCCCACTCTTGGTCGTAGGCGTCCCAGTCTTCTTCAGTCCACTCAGCCGATTCCGTGGGTGACGGACCCCAATCTTCAGGCCATTCCTCTACGCCCAATTCCTCTAGTAGTTCTTCTTCCCACGCCTCCGGGTTGTCCATCTCCTCTTCCCAGATGGCATCCATTTCCTCGTCGTAGGTGTCCCAGTCTTCTTCCTCCCACTCCACAGTCTCGGTGGGGGATGGACCCATCAGATCTTCGTTCCATTCCTCCAAACCCATTTCCTCAAGGATCATCTCCTCTTCTAGTTCGGCGTCGTATTCTTGGAACGCGAAATCCTCTTCGTAATATTCTTCTTCGTACTCCTCCCAGAACTCCTCCTCATCAAACTCTTCGTGTTCGGCAAAGAACACGGTTCGTTCTTCTTCGACCTCCTCCATAAATGATTCAACTTCTTCAAACAGTTCTTCGACATCGACAGCCTCACCAAAGAGATCGTCCATCAACTCCTGTTCTTCTTCAAACCATTCATCGTCGTATTCGACTTCATCCCACTGCTCGTCTTCCCAATACTCCTCATCCACGCTGAGAAGGATTTCGATGAAATCAATTTCATCGTCTTCAAATATTTCGGGGGCTTCCCACTCCTCAACTGATTGAATCTCTTCAACGTAAGAAGCACCCAACACTTCTTCAATGCGGTCTTCAGCGATCGCTTGGAAATACTCAGCGTCAGAAGCAACCCACGCTTCGATCTCAACTTCTTCTTGTACTATTTCCCCGACTTCTTCATCGAACACCAGTTCGATAAGAACGGGAACGATTACGGGTTCCGATGGTGGAGGAGGAGTGGTCGATGGTTCATTAGGAATGGTGACAGTTGGCTCATCGAACACCTGTTCGACAACCCGGTAAGCGGTCATGTCAACCTCTACCTCAGCCAGTACCTCACCTTGATCGTTCTGAATGGCGATATCCAGCATGTCCCTGACTGGCTCAGGCTCAGGCTCTGGGGCACCGGGCTGCTCAGGTTCTGGCTCCGGGTCCGGGTCCGGTTCTGGTGCAAAGACCACCTCAATCTGCTGACCAGACTCCAACTCAATTTCAACCTCTAGGGCATCCACCGCAATCGCTACAGTGGCTTCTTCAATATCAGCAATTTCAATTGCGTCATCAGAGAAGTCCAACAATGACTGAACCTCTTCAGGCTCTGTTTCTTCTTCAGGCTGCTCCCACCGCTCAGGCTCCTCTTCCTCCACGATGACGGCTTCGATCTGAATAGATTTCTCTTCATTCAAAACCAGCAAAGAAAACTTCTGCTCAGTCTCTTCTTCTACCTTTTCCTCTAATGCCTCTTCAATCCTGTCCTTAGTGGAAGTTGGCTTTTCTACTTCAGGAGTTGGAACGTGGATCTCTTCTACGTCTGCGGAGAATGACTCCACCCCCGGCGGAAGGAATACGAGAACCGGATCAGCGGTACTTGGTCCTGAAATCAAATAACGATAGGTAGCACCTTCGATTTCATTAACGAACACGCCGTCGTAGTACCCCAGCCTGTCACCTGATTCAGTTTCAATCTTGAGAGCCATCTGCTTGTCGCCGGAAGCAGCAACAGTAAGCATCGTGCCCGATTCTTCTCCCTCTTCCTGAGGACAGAAACTGCATGTGAATGGGCCAGACCGGGAACGCATGGGGGTGAGTTCCATCGTCCCCGTCCCACCAGACCAAGCCTCCGATTGTTCCGTAGGATTGGTCGCAGCGAGGGCGTACAACCACTGGCCGTCGTTAGATACGTCAATCCAGCGTTCTTCGTTGGGCCAGTTGCTGTCGTATATGTAGATTCTGTAACCACCGGCCATTTCTTCGACCCGGTAAGGGGTGACAGCGTGTCCGCCCATTTCGCTGTAAATACCGATTGTGAAGCCGGTGTGTGGGTTTCCCCTTTCCGCTTCTGAGAAGTCGTAGAGAAGAACCTCTGCCAACTCCTTGGGAGACTTTTCTAAATACGAGGAGGCTTCCTGCTGTACCTCCATGGCGAACTGGGTTACATACCAGTAGGCGATTTCAGAGAGGAGGGCCGGATCCTGTTTGATGAGTTCCGCAACAGTTTGCGTGTTTTGGAAAGTCGCAAGGGTTTCTATGTCGCCTGCGAGGCGGAGGCTCAACACTGCCAAGCCTTCGCACAATCCTCCACGCATTGACTTGTTGGCCTGAGACATCAACTGCAAGATCACCGGGTACGGCGTACATTGACCGTCGGTTACATCTGAACAGACTTGGTTGTCGCCATACAGACGACGCGCCATGTTTACTGTCAGGTCTGCCGGTGCCTCGCCACCACCAAAGTTCTCAAATGAGAAGGTGTCCTCATTGGCCGTGTAATCCGGAATGGAATGATCCGCTAGGGGAACTTCTTCAAGAATTTTTGGAGTGATGGTCGTAGTCGGAACGACCAAACCAGTGGTCGTTGTAACCACACTGGTAGTTGTAGGAGGAAAGAGAGTGGTCGTCGGCGCGTCAGGATCTCCGGCAGGAGAGGAGCATCCGAAGAAGAACAGCGACCCCGCGAGCAGAGTGGCGATAAACCGTTTCACGGCTCTACCGCTTTTTGCGTTTACTCTGGTACCAGAAAAGAAGTGCGATTAAAACAAGTAACCCAGCGGCGACACAAATGACAGTTACCGATCCACCCGGTGCGCCACTCATGTCTAAAGAAAAGTTCTTCGTTCCTCCGCCAAGAAGATCATTTTCTGCTTTCAATTCTGCTACGGCTTCTTCCAGTTGCTGCACTTGATACCCAAGTGCAGCCTCCTCGCCGGATGATTGCCATATAAAGCCAAAGGCTCCGGAAACTGCTGCGGGCAGACCAAGGACATAAGCGATGTTGTCTTTGATTCGGTCAATCAGGCTCGTGGCTTTGCCAGTTGCCTTTTTGGCCGTATCGAAGACACCACCACCCACATCCGGGTCTGCCCCAGCGTCCGTCTCTTCTAGGGGCTGCGAAAGTAATTTCGCAACCTCGTCAAGACGTTTCCGCAGATCCCCATCCATAACAACCCCTTTTGAGCATACATGCACTCAAGTCGTTATAGATGTTACCTGCTGATTCCATACAGAAACGTACAGAAATGGTTGTCTTTTTTGTCTTGCAACCTTATGAAAGCATCGACGGTGAACGATCACCAAACTTGCTTGCAGCCCAGCCCTTGATAACTGCGACCCCTGCTGACACACCGGCCATCAGAATCATCTTCCAGTTATCTACGCCAAGATCCATGACGCTGTTAGTACCCATGGCACCAATAGCGGCCTGAATAAAGGTTGCAATGGTACGTTCAGCCAAATCTTTGTATTCAGCCATGCGTTAACCTCATTCCTTCGCCTGTTAAGAAAGGTCTTGCGACCAACTTCAATATTACTATCTCTGACCCCCGGCTAAATGGACGTATACTGTTATCGCAGATGTGTACCTGTCGTGGCTCATTTTGGATTATGCTATAGTCCGACTAGAGCCGTATCTACAAAAGAGGTTTCTTCTATGGATTTCAGTAGCATTATGACAACAGCAACAAAAACCACTGCATTGAATGCGGTTATCGCTGATAAAGAGGGGGAAATTTATCGCTTGTCTTGGGCTTTGGGTATCGACCCCGACGACCTTGCAGCGGACTACGCCGCTCCCGCTGATCCGGAAACAGCAGAAACACGACTAGAAGACACACTTACTAGTCTCGCCACCGTGAAAGCAGCGCTCGCAGCATTATAGGGGTTGGATCGAATGGCTTTAACAGAAGCAGAAGTAACCGCCGCAAAGGCAGACGCTAAAAAATTCTTAGAATATTCCACCCAAGCACTCGCACTTGCGTTGGGTGTCACATCAGACGAAATCTCTAGTTCTTTAGTAATCCCTGTCGCATCAGACCATACCAACTATGAGGCATATGATTGCCTCAAGAAACAGGCTGCTGCTTTGGAGGCATTGGCATGAGTTATCCAGAACCGCGAATGTTCGTACCAGAAGTCTCTCAGGTTGCCCTTGCAAAAAGTAAAAATCGGGCTGTTGCCGAAACCAGCCATCGTGACGATATGCCCGGAAGCGATCAGGCTTTTGAAACTGAAATAAATCGGGATGATGACATCCCACGTTGGAATAATGTATTAAACGCTACTGAATTTGTATCAGATCAATACACCATGTTTTGTCACAGAAACACTGAGAGTACCAACGTTTAGTCGAAAGAATAATTATGGCTTTACGAAACAGTTGGGAAGAAGCAGGATCCCTTTACGACCCCGCGAAACATCTGAGCGCTACTGAATTCAACTTGGCTGTCCTCATGTTTATTATTGGTTTGGATTGGGAGGACGAAGCCACTATAACTTTTGACGACATTATCAATGGCATTCGTGACAACTACACTGGCGGCGACAACGCCAGAACACTAGCGATCGACACTGCCGCAAATTCGTATCTTGAAACTGAACGATCTCTTTTGCTTCAACTCGCTCGTCGGGCACATCGCCAACGTCAAATAGCAGAGGCAGCGTAATGTCTAGTCATTGGTTTGAAACCGGTCGCATCGCTCAAGAATTTTCCAATAGCCCTAATATTGATACAGACATGGTTAGCGACTACGCAACTTCCGTACTTGCACATTATGACGCAATCAGTATGGACCGCAGAAGTATCGCCATCTCTGACGATTACGCACTCATCCAGTATGAGACTTACCAAAACCCTGATCCGAATTGGGCTGCGATGATGTGGATCGCCTACACGACTGAAAGCATGGTCGTGGACATGCTGGACACCGGGGGGACTCTCAAAATACTTACTCCCATTTTCGTTCCCCTTGTCACACTGTTCGATGACCTTGAGAACACAGGACGAGAGTACACATTTGTAAACAATTGGAATCTTCACCACTTTGAACAGTTCGCTCTCACACAACCAGCCGTGGCAGCGAACTATCCCGACGCACGATATTCAGCAGTAGACGAACAGGACATCCTTGACGGATCTTTGGCCGGAACTTACGACGTTGTGCGAAGCACTCCCATAGGGTTCTTTGGCCCAAATACAAAACTTCTAGATGCCTATTTGGACACACTCAAAGTTGGCGGTGTAATGATTTGGTTTGAGTCTAGCGAATGGACATCCATTTACGCTAATGGACTATCCCAGACACATACTAGTTTTTATACACGATTCGCTAAACATCTTGCCGCAAAAACCGACTTCACCGTCTATCATATACCGATGGAACATGGCGTAACTGTCTGCAAAAGAACGTCGTAGGGATAATCATGGATTTTGAAACAACGCTCTCAAATTCAGAAAAGCGAAGTCTGCTTGAGCAAGCCATTGCTGACGTAGAGTCACAGGTTCGCAGACTGTCATGGACGATTGGCACCGACCCCGACGACCTATCTGCTTCTTATACCGCACCCGCTGCGACCCCAACCGACGATTATGTGTTGGAACACAAACTGGAAGATGTTTGCACCCGACTCACTAATCTAAAAACAGAACGTGACGCCGTACCCTCGTAACGAGTCCTTTACTGATAATCTGGATTGATGGGTTCCGTATTTGAAATGCCGATGATTGACGGTTCCGACTGTCAATCTATCTCTGATCTTGAACTGCACAACTATGGCAGTGGCATTGTCTTGTTCAAAAACGCCATTGATGTTGATCAAAAATCGGTTCTTCCTTATTTGGACGAACGGGTTACATTTGCTGATTGCGGTATCAAAGTTATAGAAGAAAACGGAGATCGTTGGGCCGAAGACTTTTTGGGCAACGTAGTCGAAGGCGGCTTAGAAATGCTGTCCGAACAGGCACTCCGTTTAGGGTCTGATGCGGACAACATGCCCGTACAGGACGACACTCCTGAACCGGTTGCTGATTTCTTCCAATCCTGTGAAGAAGTCATATACAAATCTCTTATTAGATACATCGACATGCATCCAATGATTTTGAATACCCTTTGGTGGAAAAACCGTGGTCACATTCTTAAGTACAGTTCCAACGGTATCCTTGGGGAACACAACGATAACGACACCAACTTTCGCGTTATAGACGGTCAGCGATATTTAACTCCCAGACCGCAAGCCATCTATCAAGTTTTAGCCTGCATCGTCTATTTGAACGACGAATACGAAGGGGGAGAAATGTACTTCCCCTACGCCGATGTTGAATACAAACCAGTTACCGGCGACCTTCTCTTCTTCCCCCAAAATTATGTTGGAACACACGGTGTCCGTCGCATCACTTCCGGAGAAAGATACGTCTATCTGTCCAATTTTGGACAAGGCGGAGATGAAGTAGTTCAAATCTTTGAAGCAAACGAAGCCGCTCCTTGGGTTTCTCCCGTTTATTTACCGTGGATCTTCCAAGATTACGAAACCTATTACAATTCTGGATACTCCGTATCCGCCCACACGCAAGGTCTCTTAAATCCCATCCAACAAAAAAGGCCGCTAGAAGGACACCCTGAAGGTCCGCTGCTGCCACATCCGGCAGGAGCATTAACATGACATGGACAGAAATCCTTGACGCACAACGCGTTGATCTAGTTCCCTATGACAAGGACAACCCTGACGACACTTGTCATGTCGAAGAACTAAACCTTTTAGACCTCCATGTGGTAGCCAAAGAAGATCCAAATATTGTTGAACTTCATTGGATCATTTCTGATCGTCCAGCGGATGTGGGGGCAGAATCGCTACTAGAGCAGGACCGTCTTCGCATCGTTGTGATTGGCGGAGAAATGAACGCTGAGGGATTAACACTCAGATCCTATGTTTCCAAAAAGCGCCCTAACGCCGAAGGGCTGATTAATATGTATTCCCGCTTAGGATTTACTATTACCGAAGAAGGCGACTACCACATCATCACGCGGATTCCTGATTGGGACATGGAGGAGACACCGGAAGAGGCAACGGGTGATGTCGGCAAATGGCTCAACGATGTAAAAGACAAGCCCATGTCGAAAAGATGGGCGAATCGACTGGCTGAAAACGACCCAACCAGCAATGGCCAGCACCTAGTTTGTGGATGTCCCTGTCACGTTCCGATGCTAGAAGGTCCACAATTGGACCATCGGTGCTGTGGGGAACCGGGGAAACAACACGCATGAACTCTTTGTTCGATGCGTCTACCCCTGAAATAACGGAGGATGCCCTAAAAGAAATTAGTTCTTACGACGCTGAACATATCGGCGGCGGCGTAGTCCGATTCAGCGGAGCGGTCACCATACCGAAATTCATGTTCTCATGGATCGACGCTGAGGCCAAACTGTCTCATGAACAGCGTTGGACTTACGAAACTGACGACAACGGGGTTACCTATGCCCTGAACGAAGACTTGAACAAATTTGATCTTGAACAAGTCAAACTCGTTCCCACTAGAGTTTTAGACCCGGTAACACCGTCTACTCCATTAACAATTGTTGAAGTTCTCAAATATTGGGAGAACATGATCTACAAATGTCTTATTCGTTATGTGGATTTTTTCCCAATGGTTTTAGGTACCCTCTGGTGGCGTAACAGGGGACACATCCTCCGTTACGAAGAAGGCAACTTCCTTGGCGTTCACAACGATAACGATACAAATTTTCGGGCCACTGATGGACAAAAATACATCCCACAGGGACAGGCGGCTTCACGCCAAACTGTGGCTGTTCTGCTCTATCTCAATGACGGTGTGGAATCGGCAGAGCAACTAGACGGGACTAATTACACGGGTGGAGAAATGCACTTCCCGTATTTGGATATCAACTTTCAAGGAAAAACTGGTGATGTCCTTATCTTCCCGGCAAACTTTTATGGAACTCACGGGGTCAATACTGTCACCGCAGGAGAACGATACACCTATCTAGAATTCTTTTCTCAAGGTAGTCCTCAACCGGAAGTAATGATTCAAGTTGTGGAACCCGAAGACATCGAAACATGGTGTCCCCCCCACTGGTTAAACAACATTTACGACGACTACGCCAAATACGTCAAGTATGCGGAAAGCGGTACCGACCGAACGACAACCGACAGGACCAATCCGGTTTACCAAAACCGAACCTTAGAAGGAAAAGAAGGTTTAAAGCAGGCTTATGACCATGGGGATGTGGTCGATATCAATTTGAAAAGAGGACATCGGATAGCAAATTAGGGAACCATTCGGCGGCGTTTTCAATATTCAGTGGAGTTCCCTGACCGAAAAACTGTAAATATGAATAACGGGTTCCTTCCGTTACAGGCACTACAGCATGTGCGCCTATGTAGTTAGAAGGATAAAGAACCACAGTTCCTGCCGGTGGACGCAAAGAAATTTCCCCACGGGAAAATGTCAATTGCCCTCCCCGATAATCATTGTTTAAAATTACCGATCCTGTTATCACATTGTGTATCGCATGTTCATTCTCAGGTGTCGAACCCGGCGTGTATTCTACGCCGTTGTCGTGGTGACTACCCATGTGCTGGCCGTCCTTGTAGGTGGCGACATGGCCGGGTGACCTCCACCAAATCGAACTTGCTGCTTCGGGATATATTTTTAGATATTCAAGCAAACAATCGTAGATGGCTGTGTCTAATGATTTGACAAACTCTTTGTCTTCTTGTGTAACACCATCAGGCAAAAGGTTTAGAAATCTTCCCGGTGCGCTGCGGTACTGCTCTGGGGTGAACTTGTACCCGCCACGATTAATGTAGTTCCCATCCTCGTCTACTGTGTAATCGTCGGGTTCGTTTTCTCGCCGCCGGTCAACCCATTCTAAAAGAAACTCTTGATCTATTTCTAGGTAACTATTAAACGTAACGATTCCGTTAGTCAGATTCTGCTGCATCGGTGTCCTGATCAGTATCCGGAACCCATTCAATCCCGTCTTGTCTGAGATCGGTATCGACGCGGGGACCGATCCACCCACCCTCTTTCAGTTGCTCAAGTTCCCCCGGATCTGGCGATTCTCCTGCCATTCGACGCGCTCGGAAAACTTTTGCCGATTCATCTAGAACCATTGCGTCAAATGGGGTTCCTTCAAACAAATCTGCTATCAACTGTGCATTATCTCCGTGGAGATAGAACGTCCGCTCCGACGTAAAGCCGTATGGGCCGGGGATTGGGTAACCATAAATAGCGCCATCCACAAAGGGGAAGTCTGCATCGGCCCCCATCTGATTGAATTCAGGCACAAAATGATCATTGACAAAGTTGGCATCTACAAAAATGCCGGTAAAGCCTTCTTCAACGGCTTTCTTAAAAATCTCTAATGATCCCGGCTGCATACAAATCGAAAAGATCACATCGGCTTCTGAAGACATTTGAGTAAAAGATTCGACATCTCGGAACCCAGCGTCCACAGCCCTTTGAGTTGTTTCTTTCGACCGGCCCTCAGATGCCCACATGACATCATGACCTGCTTCGACCAAGACGGCACCGACACTAGAACCCATTTGACCCGGATGTGTTATTCCAATTTTAAGGGAGTTTGTATCCATCTTCCATGTAGACGTTTGTGGCCGTCTTAGCCAACTCGGGATCCTTTTGTGGATCTACTACCGCTTCACGCACTGCCGGATTGGGCGTGCCTTGACAATACCAACCCAAATAAGTATAGCGAATACCCTTCCCAACAGGTTGTACCTCATGAGCCGCCATGTAGTTGGAAGGAAAGAACAGCATGTCCCCCTTCTTGGGCTTGTAGGAGATGTCCAAATAGGCAAAGTTGTGGTGGCCATCGGTAAAGTTCGTTCCGTCTAATTCCTCTTCGGTATCTACGCAATCATTCAAATATGCAACAACCGAAACAACATTCCTCGTTGCCAACTGATCTATCGGTTCCGGTCTGCCGTATTCATAATCTGTACTGATATCTGAATGCATCCCCAGATATACCCCCGGAGGGTATGCCACTAGGTGACTCTTAATCTTCCACCAAATACATTTGCCGACTAGTGGGAACTGATGCAGGTAATACCACAGACACAGGTCTCGGGCCTTTTCAATACTGTCTAAGACTTCGATTACTTCAGACCGTGTGTCCCGATGAGTGGCCGAACCCCTCCATGGCATTCTGTCAACGGCATCCTTGCCGAAAAAATAGCCACTCTTGTTGATGAATCCTTCTTCTCCGGTGATCGGATCAATACCCGGTTCATACATTGCTGCACGTTCTTTGTGTGTTGTCTCATAACAGAACGACCGCATCCATGTCCAATCCAACTCAAAGACATTTTCATATAAAACTACCCCACCGCCCAAATGGGTTTCTTCTAAACTCATCTATTTTCTTTCGGCCAGTAGAGAGCGGCCTCCTGAGAATAAAACGTCTCGTATTCTTCCCTCATTTTCTTTTCAGTCCACCCACTGGATTCCAAAAAATCCTTTTCGATACTTGTCTGCCAGTGGAAATTGGCATCCGGTACTTCAGCGGGATCAAAGATTTCCAAAATCTCTACTTCATGTTCTCCCTTGGGACTAGACAAAGGCAATGTTGATCCTTGCCCGAACCAACCCAAGTAAGAAATTCTGCGACTACCCTCTTTGACCGGAGTCACCTCATGTGCCCCCAGATAGTTGGCCGGAAACAAAAGAACATCACCCTTTTCCGGAGGAATAGTCACACCAGCATAAGGAAAATGCATGTCCCCGCCTTCGCAATCATCGACATGCAGCGTGGTCGTTAATACGTTACGCGTAGAGATTTCAGATCGTCCAAGAATTCGCTCCCTGCCAGCCCATGTGTAACCAACATTGTTGTCCTGATGCAGCGTCAGCCTTGCACCGGGTTCATAAATCAGACCGTGTCCCTTGTCCCGCCACCATAAGGAATGCATCAACAGTGGATATTTTTCCAAATACTTCAATACCACTCCATATATCTGGTGTTCGGTGTCAACCCACCAGTCTCTGAATTCATCGCTTCGTGGAGGATCGGGAAAGTGGGGGTGGACTATCGTCGGCCACTGCTTCTGATTCTCTAGCGTGTACTCCACCCCGCTGTCCACATGAGTCGCCACATCATCCTTGATGCTCCAATGCAAGTCCCACATTGCTTGACGCATGTCTAACAGTTCTTCGATAATCCAGTCGGGTATCTCTATGGCTTTACGAGAAACCGACACCCCATTAGGAAAGTGTTCCATTATTCGATATCACACTTTCCTGCATTAACTAATGTTTGTAAGCGATCAATAACATCTACTACTAATTGTTTACGTTCATCATTATTTTTCAAATGATTAATAGAAGCATAAACAACATCAATAGCGTGCTGTGCTAACAGGTCGGATGGCGGAGGACTTTCATCTGAATAACGGTCCATGCCTCGTATAAATAAACCCTTCCAATCAAACGGCCTATCAACGGGCATAATGGAATCGGGCACAGGGCCAACAGTGGAATAGTGCCATTCATGGCCCACATGCTTTGGCCGTCGCGGCTGGCTAAGAATAAAGTCCACTGCTTCACGAACAGTCCACCTGCCACCCCGATGAATAGACTTATCCATCAGCGGCTCTTGAGCAAAGTTGAAACGAGTTTCTACTAACCCATCACGATCAAAAACAAACTTCTCATACAGCCCTGATACTTCTTGAGCAGCACCACCTTCAAAGTGATGTGGCTTTCCCTCCACCCATTCATTACCCGTTTCCGGACTTTGAGACAACGGGCCATAGTCGTTGAAAGCCCTAATTTCATATCCCTTCAAATACATAGCAAGTGGATGTTCCGAAACCAGAGAGTCACCCAGCCCGGTGGGATTGATATTCAGTTTTTGCGTGAAAGCAAAAGTCACATAAGGATATTCGGATTCTATGAAGGCTGCGATTTCCTCATCTTCACAAGGCTCCTGTTCTCCCAACTGATTTGTTGGCATCGCCACAACAGAAAAACCCCTCTCTTCATATTCTTCATGAAGGGTCTGAAGATCCCGAAACTTCTTATGTGTCCGTTGCATCGACATCCGTTGATCCGTCGATGCCACATACCCACACTTAGTCGCTACGGGTAAAAACAGCGTGACCTTGCCCCTGAACTGTTCCAACATCTCTTCTTCGCCGCGGATAGAACGCACCGGGATGTCGTAAACCCCATGAATTTCCTTGAAGCCGATATGTTCATCCATAGTGACTGACACTTTCGCTTTCTATGGGGCGACCCATCATGGTACCCCACGGCCTTGTGAAGAATGGTCTTGAGTACCCGGCCTCCACTTTATCGAACTTCCTCTTGCCATATTCCCAACCACCGTAAAAGGCGTGAACAACACAGGTGTTGTCCCAAACCAAGAAATCGCCTTCCGTCCATTCCCATGAAAACTGATTTTCGGGTTGGTATAACTGACCCGTTTCTTTGATTGTCCTCATCCAGTCTTTGTATTCATCAAACAGCGGATCTTGTCCCGTGGCCGGATCACACTCTGGACCTGTATACCACAGACAAGTTTTTCCTGTTGTCGGATGAGAGCGCAGAGCGGGATGGTGGGCACCGGGATGCAACGTTCCGTCAGGGTTGTCCATACCAGAACGATGATGAACCATCAAAGCCTGTAAATAATTTATATACTCTTTAGGACATTTGTCATACAAATCTTGTAAGTCAACTAAAACAGTGTTACCTGTTCCTTTTCTTCCTTTCCAATAATGCATATGCATACTGGTGACATTTGGGCATACTTCAAACACGGTATTATCAGTATGCCAATGACCTATTAGAAAATCATCTGGTGCTTCTTTTAGTCTTTCTTCTAGATGTGGATGAACAACATCGAAAAGAGAATTGGATTCAATCGCATCTGCAAATAGTTTGACTAATTCTTCTTGCTGGTCTCGGGTTGGATGCAATTCGACAAAGCCAAGTTTTTTATGTTCAATGAATAATTCATAGTAATACTGTATATTATTCAAAATATCGGCGGCTGTTAAACCCTCCAACCTAAGACCACTCATAGTGGTAATAGTTCAGTGGAGAATACAACATCAAGAATGCGCTGCTCTGTAGTGAACCCACCCATAACAGAATGCATCATGCAAAACAGATCAGTCAACAAAAAATCCCCCTCAGTCCAATCCCACCAAAACTGATTATCTGGATTCCGAATTTCTTGAACCAAAGTCGCATGAAAAATGGCTTTCTCCTCTTTCATGTCTACACCCGGAATCGGAATCCATATTGCATGGCTATCCACCATGTAACGCAACACAGGCTCTCCCGTAACAGGATGAGATGAAACAGAATTTATGATCGGCGGCTGATACGTCTTTTGGCCAGCCCATCGCTCCACCGGAAGGTCGTAGGAAGTTCTCTCTTCAATGTTTTCCTCATTTACAATATTGAACTCTCGTTTTCCCATCGCTATTTGTTCTTGAAGTTGCTCCATCTCTTTTTCCATACGAACAAACACAAACTCAAAAGGAATATTGGATTGAACCTTCTTATGCATTTCAGCCATGTTGACAAAGCCGGTACGACCATGGCCTTGAGGACAAGAGAATTTCACCATGTTCCAGCCCGCCAAAATGGGAGGACGCTTTTGGTCCAAATTCTCCAAATGCCATTGAACTAAAACTTGTTCAGGGGCGTTGGGCCAACCCTTTCGGTTCATCGTCATCGCATGGGTCTCATCGTTTTGCCGATCAGACCAATACCCCAAAGCGGCACATACTTGCTTGTTTTGTTTCCGGCTCAAACCCAGTTCAGGAAAACACAACAACTTTGATTCATTTAATAGGTTTCTGAAATGCTTAGGATCATCCAAGATGTCGCTAAAACTATGATCAGGCAGTACCGTTCCTTGAGTCATCGGTACCATTCACGACCCCGGACTTCCTCTTGGAATCCCTGAAAACTCTGAAAACTCTGGAATATGACGAATCCATTCACCTTCACCACTATCGGATGGACAAATTTTCAATTTCTCATCAATTGCCTGTCGCTCATGGAATTCTGTGGTGTTGAACGTAACGTCCAACCGCCTCTCCTCAGGCTGGAACCCTCCCGTCACCGTATGGGCCATTACAAACAGGTCCGCTAATAGGAAGTCTCCCTGCGTCCATTCCCACCAAAATTGGTTGTCAGGATTCAAATATATTTCTTGACCCAAGAGATCTATTTCTAGTCGATCTTCTTTAGAGCAGTAGGGAAAGCAAGTACCTGTTGCGGTTTGTCCCCTCTGGCTCCTGTGCCAATTGTCTATTTCTTTTGGTCCTCTCGGGAAATTGTCTAGATATATCCAATCCAACTCATACCTCAAGACCGGTTCATTTGTTAAAGGATGATCTTCAATTGCTTTACGGACATGGGCGTCATAATAATCATTAGCATCGCCATGCATCAGTCGCCCGTCGGGGCCAAGGCGACGTTTGTTCTTGATAGATACTTCACGACTTCCGGATTCAACCTGCTTTATCGCCTCGTCCCCATCTTCGGCTTGGCGAACAACTATAAACTCAAAATCTCTGAGATAGTTCACGGTCTCAATTGGCAAACGGCTTGTGCATTCTGCCAAGTTCACAAATCCAGTTCTGCCGTGATTTTTGGGACAAGTAAATACTTCCATGTTCCATCCGGCTACTTCCGGAGGGTACTGCTGGTGAAGATTTTCCACATGCCATGGAACCAGCAACTCTGAAGGATCGTTTACCCGATACTTCATTTCAATAGTGTTGCGGTGATCTTCCTTATGATGACCAAACACATGGTATCCCAATGCCCCAAGAACTTCAGGATTCTGATTCCCGGTAAGATTCAACTCACGAAAACAAAGCAATTTATGCTTAAGAAGCAAATCTTTAAAATACTTAGGATCATCAATAATATCTTCGTATGTGTATCCTTCTAAAACATGACCGGCAGTTGGAAGTTTTTCCGAACCCACCAGTGCAAACTTTTTTCGCTGCAATGTGGCCCATCCAGCGTCAACGTCCTTGCTACGGTCCACCCATTCGCCAGCCATTATGGAACATCCAATTTTAGATGACCGTCATGCTTGGGACCGATCTGCTCTCCCTTTTCATTTAAACCAGTGCGTATGCTCCCCATCCAAGTCCACGGGTTTTCCTCGTTGTTCTTAAACTTGACTTCTCCGTATTCTTGTCGTTCTTTCATCAGTTCCGGCCTATCCCACAAGTGTTCTACTTCAAATTCTACCTCTGACAACAGGGCATCGGGGTACACCTGAAAAAACATGAACGGCATACCTTCAGGAAAAATCACCGGAGTGTTCTCCTTCGTGATCTTCCAGTTCATATTCCACTCATCGGGCCACCAGTGAGTAGGAATGCTGGCCGTCAAAGGAACCGCGCCATCCACAAAATAGTTGGGTGATCCAGAAATCCAAGTGCTATACCCCGGAGGGGTGCCCATCGACCATCCCGTAGCGAACGACATGATTCCTACAATGCTTGGAATCGCTATTGCTCGTTCGTACTCCTGTCCATCGACCGTATGGGTCATCGTCTCTCCGGACAGAACCCGTGGGACGGTGTTCCCGCCATCCCATTGCACTACCACTTCCTGCTGAAGAACCATCTCCCAGCCCTGCACATTGGCCGCACCCAACGGCAAACACTTATACGCATGTTTGTTGTAGGTATCGTCCATCCAATCCCGCTTGAGACGAGATTGACGAATCTCAGGTGGATTCTGATGATTCTTTCTGACAACTACCTTCATGATGCCGGAAGTATCTGGCCCCCCATGTCCCCGCTAGGCGGGAAACCGTATCCAGAGGGAGGCGCATAGGTAGTTCCTTGCTGATCCTGATGATTACGGTCGTTGTAGTCGTACATCGTCACCGCTGAATACTTGGTACCCTTCGTTACCGGCAAAGAGGCGTGGGCATACACGAATGTGGACGGATGCACGATCACATCGTTCCTCTCCGGCAGGAACTTGATGTCCTGATACGGCAACAAATACTCGCCGCCGTCGTAACCGTCGTTCAGATAGCCGATTGCCGAAACCGTGGCGCTATAAGAAAATCCATGATCGGCATGAACCCCGAAGTGTTGACCTTCGTTGTACCTGACAAAATTGGTTGCTTCCTCAAATTCCAAACTGAGGTTGTACAACCCCTGATAGTGAACCACGCACTCCCGTATTCCCGTGATTACCTCCCTGTAAATCTCTCCTGCTTCCGTGAAGGCAGGATCGCAAACAGGGAAGTCACTCTCACGAAATTTGAAATCGGAACAATCCCGGTAGTCAAGCATCTCTTCCAAATCCCCCACCAGTGCCTTCTTCCACGAAAAATATTCATGGGTGCTGTCACCGATGCACTCTTCCAAACGTTCAGCAAAGTTTTGATCCTCTGGCCAAACGTTCTTGTACAGCACAATTGCTGAGGCCGGATGTCCGCAATAACCTGCTATGTCCATATCTGCTCCTGTAATCCCGTAATTGTATAAAAGGATGGCGTTGTCCAACGAGTACCAGAAACTATCGGTTTGACCCCGTGGAGGTAGTGGATGTCGCCGGGATGTGCAACCGCCATACCCGGTTCTATTTCTAATTCTATGTCATATTCCGGATAGTAGAACTGACCACCTTCAAAATCGTCGTTCCAATAGATAATTGAATTGAGATCATAAGTGGGAAACGGATTCGGGCTGCCATCGTTCAACTGCTTGTCTGAATGTGGCGACTGCTCGTTGCCGGGAAGCCACCTGACCAGCACGGGCGGGCGCTTGTGCAAAGTAACTTTGAACTTTTCCTCAATGGCAAGTTTCATTTTGTCTATGTATTTATCAATCATTTGGTGCATGAACGGATTGATCCGTCCAAGGATCTCCCCGCTGCACATGCGGTCCCACCAGTAAGACGCATCATAAATGCAAACACCGTCCTCGTCGTATTCGGTTTCTCTGGGATTTTCCCATTGGGAAATATGTGGAGCAAAGGCATTCATATGTTCAAGATCTATTTTATCAACAAAATCATGGAGAATCATAATGTTATCTTTAGAGGAACCGAAATAACCCGGCGTTATAAGTGATTTCTCTTCCACATCAGGGACGTTACCAGATTTCTACTCCGCTAGGAAAGCATCAATGTCTTTGCAGAGGGCATCCAGCGAAGCCGTAATCCCCCGTCGTTGCAACTCCGACGGCCACGGCCCCAGCGAGTCAAGATCGTCAGTATCCCACCATGGCAAGAGATTGCCGTTCTGGCCTCTTTCCCCCAACAGGAAACTGCTGCTGTACCGGATCTGCCTATGGCCGGTACGGTCCACTAAGAATTTCTCAAAGTTCCCCATAAGAGGAGAGAACCCCGGCTTGCTACGGTCCTCTTCCTGCGGCTCTGCTGCCCACGGGCTGACCTCATAATGATGTGGTACACCATTTTCGTTACGTTCCAACTTGTCGGCTCCGACTAGATGTAGCCAAAACTCATCTGGTTCTTGCTGGTATTCTGCGCCGGGAACCCACTCAGGATCATAAGTGTGTCTATCGAATCTGGCTTTAGTCAGTTCGGAAAACGCGTATTCGGCACCGAAATTGTCGCGAGCGTACTTTTGTGCAATCTGTCCCGGTGTCAAATCTAAATCATTAGCCTCAGCGTATCCCTCCAACCCATCACTGAATTCTGGATATCCGTGGCAAGTGAAGTCATCAACTACGACTGCTTGAATATTGAAGTCCGGCTCATCCTCATACCGTTCATGCAGTTCTTGCAAAACCGTATGTTGGGGGATGTTTCCACACCCAGCGGCACAATTGAACACCAAAGTGACTTTTCCAATGTAATCACTCAGAATGTCCGGATTTGATCCATCCGGTGAAGCGATTTTGAAGTCATACATGGACTTTTCCGTAAAACCGGGTTCATCCATTGTCGGAATCAGTTCTGAAAGATCAAGCGTGTCAGTTGGTAAAAGGTCTCCGATCCCTCCCTTGAACGGAGGGTACTGACCCTCTGCGTCTGGGTCATAAGCAGGATTCGGAACATATTCAACCATAGCGATCTCCTATTTAAATGATGGCGGGAAGTGTGGCGGGAAATGGGGCGGGAAGAACGGTGGGAAGTGTGGTGGGAAATGTGGTGGGAAGAACGGTGGGAAATGCGGCGGGAAATGTGGTGGGAAGAACGGCGGGAAGTGTGGTGGGAAATGCGGTGGGAAGAATGGTGGGAAGAACGGGGGGAAGAAGGGCGGGAAGAAGGGCGGGAAGAACGGGGGGAAGAACGGGGGGAAGAACGGTGGGAAGAAGGGAGGAAAGAACGGCGGGAAGAACGGAGGAAAGAACGGAGGAAAGAACGGAGGAAAGAAGGGTGGGAAGAATGGAGGGAAGAAGGGTGGGAAGAATGGAGGGAAGAACGGTGGGAAGAACGGAGGAAAGAAGGGTGGAAAGAATGGGGGGAAGTAAGGACTGTAGTAGACGTAATCAACGTCTTCCTTCAGTGGGTAAACCGTTCCCGCTGAAGGGGTTTGAGAAGCAACGATGTCGGTTGATTGCGCCCCTGTGGCGGGGGTAGTGGTCTTAGAACCAACATCGAATCCAGCACTTACAACCTGAGAGTCAGCGTTAGTGGTTGTCTGTCCGACAATGTTAGGGACATCGTCTTTGCGAGGTCCGGTTCTACCTTCTTGTCTGGATACCATTCTTACGCCTCAAGGTCACCAACGAGAACCCACTCGTCTGTAGCGATCTTAATACAGGTACAGGTAGAGAATTGGGCACGCAACTTTAAACCCGGTGTATAACGCAATGTTACACCAGATCCAGCAACCATGGTTACTTCGCCACCCATACACGCGATTTGAACTTGACACCCAATTGGGAACGCTACTGAACTATTCGGAGGAATCGTTACAGCATTGGCAGAAGTGTTATTAGCCTCATCACCGATACGAACAAACTGACCTCTATCGGCAAGAACAAGAGTGTATGTAGTCCCCGAAGTCGGGTTCACCTCTTTGATGTCGATGTCGTACAAGACGTTACCGTCAATGTCCAATCCATCACCATTAATAACTACTCTATTGGCTCCACCCGTAGCCAATACCATCGTGTTCGCTGCCGAACGGAAAAGGCCCGTGTCGGCATCGCCTGAGAACGAATACGACACATTCCCATTCGTAGCCGATCCGGACGCAGGACCAAGAATCTGAGTGTTCGACGTTGCCATTGTGAAGTCATAGTCGCCATCTATAACGATAGGAGCCGTCATGGTCAAACCGGAACCGTAGATGTAGCCCTTCTCAGTGCCACCAACATCAAATCTGATGTAATCCTCGTCAGCAGATTCTTCGACCTGAATCTTTGTATCGCCGTCAGCATCAGTGATTGAATCACTACTGAGAGCGCCCAAACCAGTATCGACATAGGCGGTGGTAGCAAGTTTCGTTGAGTTATCGCTTGCTGACTGGGTAGTAGCAGTTGCTCCGTCAGCAATACCGCCACTGGCCGTAAGGACTCCACCGGCTGTCAAAGCACCCACCGTAGCAACTACACCAGCGGCACTAATTGTCATTCTCTCCGTGCCTGCCGTATCGAAGCGGATGATGTCTTCATCAGCAGATTCTTCGACTTGGATCTTCGTGTCACTATCAGCATCAAGAATTGAGGTACTACTTAGAGCGCCTAACTCTGTCTGGACATAGGCCGTGGTAGCAATCTGTGTGGTATTCGTATCCGCTGCCGCTGTTGGGGCAAGAGGAGTTCCTTGTAAGGTTGGAGAAACAAGCGGCGCATAGTCAGCCAACTCCGTCATCACAAAGGCTGTGGTAGCGATCTGGGTTGTACCCGTATTCGCTGACGCAGTAGGAGCGGCAGGTGTACCAGTGAAGGTCGGAGAAGCCAGATAGGCAACCGTGCCAGTCGCATCTTGGAACGTGATTGTCCTATCCGCCGTGGGATCGGTGATGGCGAAAGTTGTCTCAAAGTCGTTGGCGGTAGCGCCTTCAAAGATGAGTGGACTAGCGCCAGCGATTGTTCCGCTAAATGTGGCAATGCCCGAAACTGTCAGATCAGTGGCTGCGAGAGAGGCAATCGTTCCAACGCTTGTCAACGACGAGGCAACCACTGCTGATCCAAGAGTCGTAGCGTTTAGAACAGAAGCGCCTGCAATGTAAAACGCTTTGCCAGAAGCGAGATCAATGTGTTCTGAGGAAGTCCACGCGTCGGTGGAGTTGACCCAGTTCCATGTCTTGTCGGTAGCGCCCTTCAGAGTTAGGCCACCGCCGTCAGCGGTAACGTCCGTCGGAGAGGCGACTGAACCAATTTCGATGTTCTTGTCATCGACGGTAATCGTTGTGGAACTGATCTCTGTTGTGGTTCCGTTGACTGTGAGGTCACCAGTGATGGTTACGGTGCCAGTGGCACCAATAGTCATGCGTTCTGTACCGGCGGTATCAAAGCGGATGATGTCTTCGTCGGCTGATTCCTCAACTTGAATCTTTGTGTCTGAGTCAGCGTCAGTAATCGAATCGCTGCTTAGGGCACCAAGACCAGTATCGACGTAGGCCGTAGTGGCGAGTTTCGTGGAGTTGTCGCTTGCAGACTGGGTCGTAGCGGTGACACCGTTTGCTAGGGCTTGAACACTTGCCGTCGTAAAGACGGTGCCGGTTTCATCCCCGAATGTGATTGTGCGATCCGCTGTGGGATCAGTAACCGTAAGGGTGGTTTCAAAATCATTTGCCGTTGCGCCCTCAATGACGATGGACGCACCAGAAACGTTGACCAGCGGAGTTGTAAGAGAGGTCGTGACCGTTACAGCGGAGGGCAATCCAATTGTTACTGCTGCGGTTTCTGAACCTGATCCACTTACATCTACCTCATTAGCGGTTCCTGCGACCGTGGCAACGTAATTGCCTGTCGAATCTGTACCCAAGGCAACCGAATTGGCTTGTATTGTCGTAGCGAGTGTCGCGCTGGCTAGATCGGTAACAGTGACGCTGCCTCCAATATCGCCAGACAGGGTGATTGTGAAATCAGCGACATTAAGGTCGATAGCCCCATCACCGGCATCGTCGTAAGTTGCTGCGATACCAGAATGAGAACCATTGGTAACCAACTGGGCAGCAACGGTGTCTTCAATGTGTTCCGTAGACGCACTCAAGTTTCCAGTTGTAATGACAGTTCCAGTTACATCCGGCAATGTGATCGTGCGGTCTGCTGTGGGATCAGTAACCGTCAATGTGGTTTCAAAGTCATTAGCCGTTGCGCCTTCAATGACGATAGATGCACCGGAAACATTGACCAGAGGGGTCGTGAGGGAGGTTGTGACGGTTACGGCACTGGGCAGTCCGACGGTTACAGCAGCCGTTTCTGAGCCAGAGCCAGAAACTTCTACCTCGTTAGCCGTACCAGCGAGAGTCGCAAGATAGTTGCCCGTGGTGTCAGTCCCAAGAGCAATCGAATCGGCTTGGATTGTTGTAGCAAGTGTCGCGCTAGCGAGATTGGTAACAGTAACGCTGCCCCCAATGTCACCGGACAGAGTGATTGTGAAATCATCAACATTTAGATCAATCGCACCATCACCAGCGTCATCATAAGTAGCGGCAATACCAGAATGAGAACCGTTGGTAACCAACTGTCCCGCAACAATGTCCTGAACGTTTTCGGTAATAAGGGCTAGATCAACGGCTCCGTCACCAGCATCGTCGTAAGTTGCGGTAATGCCAGTGTGGGAACCATTCGTGGCCAACTGAGCGCCAGAAACATCCTGAACAGCCTCAGTGAAATCCGTGACGGCTGTAGAAGGAATAGCGATCGTGGTGTTCGACGCTGCCGTCAACCGTCCGTAGGCGTCAACGGTGTAGCCGGGAACTGCTGTGGCGCTACCATAAGAGCCACCCGTAACTGCCGTGGTGTTCAGCGCAATGTCGATAGCACCGTCACCAGCGTCGTCATAAGCAGCAGTTAGATGAGTGTGTGAACCGTTGGTAACAAGTTGGGCACCAACGGTGTCCTCAATATATTCTGTAGTAGCAGTCAAGTTTCCTGTTGTCACTACAGTTCCTGAAGCATCAGCAAAAGTAATAGTTCGATCCGCCGTCGGATCTGTCACTGTCAGGGTGGTTTCAAAGTCATTAGCGGTAGCACCCTCAATAACAATGGACGCACCAGAAACCGTAACCAGAGGAGTTGTAAGAGAAGTCGTAACTGTGACGGCACTAGGCAATCCGACAGTTACCGCGGCCGTCTCAGAACCAGATCCGGAAACCTCAACCTCATTGGCCGTCCCAGCAATTGTGGCGACGTAATTGCCCGTGGTGTCAGTTCCCAGCGCTGTCGCATCAGCGACGATGGTTGCAGTCAGCGTTGCGTTAGCAAGGTTGGTAATGGTCGTGTTACCGCTCAGATCGCCAGCCAAAGTGATCGTAAAGTCATCAACGTTCAGATCAATGGCTCCGTCACCAGCGTCGTCATAAGTCGCAGCGATTCCAGAATGAGAACCATTCGTAACTAACTGCCCTGCGACAATATCCTGAACGTTTTCGGTGACGAGGGCCAAATCAATGGCCCCGTCACCCGCATCGTCATAGGAGGCGGTAATACCTGTATGCGATCCATTGGTAGCGAGTTGTGCGCCCGAAACATCTTGTACCGCTTCGGTAAAATCAGTTACGGCAGTAGAAGGAATAGCAATTGTCGCATCAGCGGCTGCCGTCAAACGGCCATAGGCATCTACCGTGAAGGTTCCTACTTCGGTAACACTTCCGTAAGAAGCAGCAGTAACAGCGGTCGTGGCGAGATCTATATCGTCGGCGTTCACCACAATGCGTGCAGCATTTGCCGTATTCGCATTGACAGTGTTCCCGGTAATAGTTAAACCGGTACCAGCGTTGAATGCCTGTGTACCAGTGAACTGAGTCCAGTCAATGTCGTGTGTTCCAACCGTATGCGGATCACTGGTCGAAGTAACCGTAAAGCCCTGACCGCTGTTGTTGGAACCTGACAAAGCATAAACGGCTTCACCCTGTTTAATTTGTCCAGTCGGTGTTCCGTCAAAGTCATCGCCACGGGTCAGCACCCATGCAGAAGTTGCGGCAACACCCTGAGCGGTTACCTCATAAATACCGTTATGAGCAGCATCGACCTGATCTTGAATAAGAATCCTGTCACCAGTAGTAACATTTGTGCCATCAATCTGAAGACGCGCATAGCCAGATGGCGTAGAAGCAGGAGTGTGCGTCAGGGTTGCTCCTACCCCAGAAGTCCCATTGTCGTAAGTGGAGGTAGCAGCGGCGATGGCAGCAGCAGACGCCAACTTCACGGCTTCATGCCAGTTGACAATGGTGTCATTGGCTGCCCACGAAATACCGCCAGCAGCGTCGCTGTCGGCAACGAGCATCTGCCCGTTGGTCCCTACAGCAAGTCGGCCAGCGGAGTTGTCTGCTAGGCCGACAACGAGATCACCCTTGGCGTCGATCAGGGTCTTATGGATGTCCCCCAAACCGCCGTAACCAAGAGAAGTCCATGCGGTAACCCCATCGCCAATCTTGTAATTCTGATTATCGGTTTCGTACCCAATTTCCCCGACAGCCATCGTGGGGTTATTGGAAGTCCAGTTGGCTGCGGTGTCTCTACGAAATTGAATGATTGCTGCCATGATTATTCCCTAGTTCGATACGGAGTCTTTGCCATCAGCATTGATGTGATAGCGGACCCAAGCCGCAGAGGTTCCACCGTCTGCGACTGTGGTGGATTGCGAAACAACTTCCGTCCATACACCACTGGATCTGTAATAAAACTGATCATTTGTTGTATCTATAGCGATGGTCCCATCAGCAGAACTCGCTGTGGGCGTACCATCGGTAGTCAGATTGATCAAACCTGCAACAGCCTGCAAAGCATCATCTGTCTTCAAAAGATTTGCCGCAGAGCGGTATAGGACAGCGTCCCCAGTTGCGGAACCAGACCCCCAAGTGATCTTTCCACCAGCGTCGATCTTAACTCGTGCCTCAGAATCTCCATCAACTTTTACACCAATTGCCTGAGTGGCAACGGAGGCCAGTTCCTCCACGCTGATGCCAGTTTTGAATTTCTGAGCCACGGCCTCAACCGCCTTCTAGTCTGTACCCCGCAGGGCTAAAGTTTTTAACCGGAACAAACAACCCGATAAGCACTGCTTGCTGGGGCCGTTGAAAACGACACCGTGCAAGTATCTGTATCAGTCCTTACGACATCAGCAATCACTGTGTCGTAAGAAGCGTTGTCATATACCTGAACAATGATGTCCCGACTACCCAAACCGTGGGTGATCGTGAACGATGTGGCCGATGCATTCCCAACACTCTGGGCAACCGTCCGACCCAAGACAGGGTTACTGGTAGTCCGCGAACTGCCAGAACTGTCTCCTACGGCCAGAAAGGTGTTGGTTCGGGCATTGGCTGCCGTCGTGGTACCAGTACCACCATTAGCAATGGGCAGAGTCCCAGTAACTCCGCCTGAACCGCTTCCTGCCAAATTGGCAGCATCAGAAGTAAGAACACCAGCAGTAAAAGTAATGCCGGAGCCTGCGATATCGGACTTGATTGCCAAGCCACTACCGGTAGTAGCCAAACCAGCCACACCCGAATCAAGTTTGATCTGAAGACTGTCGGAAGAAGTTTCAAGACCGCCAGCAGCAACAATGTTCACAGAAAGAACACCGCTGGCGATTCCAAGACCGTCACCCGCAGCAGAAGTAGAAATCGAAAGAACACCACTTGTGTATGTGATTCCATCACCAGCAGTGCTAGTAGCAAGAGTGACATCATTGGCATTTACAGTAATGCCATCCCCAGCAACAACATTGAGAGTGTCGCCGCTCTTAGTGAGACCGGCACCAGCGTCGATCTGGCCAGCGCCTGAGAATTGTGAGAAAACTAGATCGTCAGTGCCGATTGTGTAAGACCCGCCGCCCGCCTTGGCCTGAAGAACGTAGCCACGGTTAGCGTTTGCCGTACCTCGTTCTACGAAGAAGAAAGCACCAGCCGTGGCCTCTGCGGAAGTATCAAAGTCTGCGGCTCGTGTCGGAGCGCCAGAAGCATTAACCGTGTAAACACCATTTTCAGAAGCGTCAGCCTGATCTTTGATCAGAACCCGATTCCCAGTTGCGAGAGTAATCCCGTCAAGGGTGTCACCATTTTCAAAGTCACTAGCAAGAGTTGCCGCAGCCGTAGTTCCTACCACAACTGATTCTTTTGGATCCAGACCAGCAGCCCGATCATCGACATAACCCTTATTTGCCGCATCGGCAGCATTAGTTGGTGCCGCCAAACCTGTGACTTTCGTAATGTTGACAGCGTTACTACCATCACGCTTCATAAGCGTAGAAGCGGTATCAGCCTCTGTAGCATTGTTGACTAGGGTATAATGCGCTGTAGGCATAAGCCCATCAGTAGAACCATTGGCATTGGCAATAGCCAACGCCGGAGCGCCAGCCGATCCCGAAGTAACAGAGAGCGCTGTGGTTCCAGAAGAAACCTCAGTCAAAATCTGCTTCCATGCAGAGCCGTTATAAACCTTTAGAATATTATTGGTTGAATCATAGATCGTCCAACCTTCAAACTCACCAGAGCCGGGATCGCCTGCGGAGAACTGCAACTTCGCGTTTTGAAGTTCATTCTGATTAAGATTTAGATTAGTAACAAACTTTTGTGCCATATTAACCCCAGAACTACGTCAAATAAGCCGACCCTGAAAATGCCGCAGAAAACGTTATGGTAACCTGCGTATCACTGTTGTATGTTACATCACCAATTACCACCGTACCGGTAGAATCAACGACTGTTACTGAAGGACGACCCCCTAATGTATGTGCAACTATCCAAGTTGTCGCTGCCGATCCTTGCGTATGGATATGCCGATCAGCCCCAGTTAACGTAATATACGTTGCAGGCCATGCCCCACTTGTTTTCGGCCCGTACAAACGAGCCTCCCCGCTTGCAATAATTTGCCAGATGTACCAGTTCCCATTGGTTCCGGTTGCGGCAGTCGGTGCGATAGTTCCAGTAAGAATGATTCCCGACGAAGAAGCAAGAGAAGAAACTACTTTTACATAAATTTTATTAGGTTCAGATGCTGTCGTAGTAACAACATTACGCAATTCCTCTGCCGTAATATTATTTACAACCTCTGTAACAGTTACCGTATAGTCACTCATGTCGTTACATTCTCATCAAGATCAAAAATACCTTGTAGAACACGATCTACTGTCCCATCCGAAGATACAACCTCTAAATCATAGATGCCACTGAACTGAAGGGCCGCAGTATCGGCAGCAGAAATCAATAAAGTTATGCTTCCAGCATTACTATCAAACGTCATTCTGTTGTTCTCAGTGGTCAGTTCGATCAATGCCGAAGCGGATTCAATATCTTTGCGAACCTGCATACGACCTGTCTTGCCGCTGAGATCAACGATACTGTCGTCGTAGTTAGTAATTTCTATAACACGCTCAAACGTAGCGCCCTGATCACAGGTAAAATTATAAATACCAGCGGGCATACTATTACCTCAGTAAAGATAGTTTTGAAAATCTGCCCTCTGCCTTGACAGATCTCCTCACAGAAAAGTCTACATCATCCATCGTTCATCTCTGGGTTAAAGTTGGGGTTGTAAAACTGATCATCAAAAAATCGTTCACCGTACTGCAACAACCCGTAGATAGCCCACGGGGTGCTTTGGGGACTGGTAGATACCAAAAGTGTGTTCCCCTCGTCAGTCATGACCTCTGCGATCACGACATAATCCTTTACAACAACAGGAAGATCCTCACCAAACTTGTCGGCAACTTCGACATCAACAATCTGTTTGCCGGGATCGTTAGAGTTATCGTCTTCCATCAGCAGATACTACTTCATGGCCTCAAAGATCCGCGTCAGCATCCCTTTGATGCTTGCGGTAAAGACCCTTCATAGAGAACTTTCCTATTCCCCCATAAGAAAGACCGCGAAACTTCCCAGTTTCATACATCCCTGCATCACCAAGAATAACCTTGCCTATAGTGTCGCTTCTCTTAAATGGAATCAACTGATAAATAGGTGTTCCGGCTTTAATTACAAAGGTTTCCTTAGTCATCACCCGTAAAACAACATTAATGTTGTGATAAAAGTCGGTATGAACTATCGCTGGTAAAACCTGATAACGCTCATCCGGCTCATACGCTATGGGCAAAACCAGCATGGAGTATCCCGGTGCTGTCTTATACAGAAACGGTGAAACAACCTTCGGAAACCCCGCCTCATCAAAAGCCCTCCCACGACTGATGGGACACCCCTCCGCCATACTCCCACCAAAATGATCAACATCGAAAGCACGATCACTAGTTCTTCCACGAACATCGTCCATGCCCATTTGAAACACTTCGATGTCACACCACAAGGGAACCGTCAAACCGATAGATAGATAATCCTGAATACCCTTACAACTAACTATTGTGCCGGGTTTCGCTATCTTTGGACTCCTGTACCATTCCGGCCAACCATCCTTGCTCAATTTGGGAGGGTTTTCAATCAGTCGATTATCAGAAGGGATGATCAGGATCTCTCCCTTTTTGACCTTCGGCCAATCCAAATACGATCGGATTTTACTGAAGGTTTTCAAGCGCCTCATGATGATCCATGATTGGGTGAGCGGATTGGTTTTCTCGTATTTTCCATATAGCATCCTCAACCGAATCTTCCCAAACAAACGCCTGTATCGCCCTAAAGGCTGAATCAGGGTTCAAAACACCTTGACCTTGTCCCACATGATAAAAATGCGGTAAACCAAACATCGCCAATTCTCCATGACTGAAGTCCATCTGTTGTGGCGGACGTTCCGACCAAAGGCCCAATAGTCGTTCCAAACTTTCCGGAATAGGCATATCCTGTAAGGCAGACCAAAACGGAGTATCGGTTCGATCACTGACGTAGTGCAATCGAATCATGTCAAGAATATTGGCCATCATCCCATTGAACTGTCGGTTGTATTCTTTCGGAATCCATTCATTGCCCTTTTGAAAAGATGCAAGATAGCCGATTAGAGACTTTGCCTGAGTAATCGTAGACCCAATGGAAGTCGCTTCTAATGGTTCTACAAAAGATCCGGCCAAACCGACTGCTACACAATTGCCAACCCACGGCTCTTCCAAATGCCCCGGATCGAATTGGAAATGTCGGTGATCCGATATTTGGACATCCAACAATTCTTCCATTTCGGCAACCGCTTCTTCTTCTGTGCAAAATGAAGAAGAGTAAACATATCCATTGCCTCGTTCTGCCTGAGTCGGGATTTCCCACGCCCAACCACTATCCAATGCCCTCGCACGGGTGTATGGCCTCAACTCTCCACTTTCATCCGAAGGTGTTCGGAAAGCAATCGCGGAATCCGTTAACAGATACTCACCGAACGAGTTCCACGTTTGTTTAGAGAGATGTGAAATCAAAACCTTGTTGAAACCAGAGGCATCTATCCAAAAGTCTGCCCTGATCGTCCTATCCGCTGACGCCGTTGGATCATCCAGTTCCACACTGACAATCCAATCGTCTTTTACAACAACCCTCTGAACCTCTCCATCTATGATTTTGATATTTCGATTACTTACCTTCATCCTAAGAAAATCATTCAACTCTTCAGTATCAAAATGAAACTGATTGACACTCCTATGAGGATTATCCGCTGGAACCTTATTTTCCAACAATCCTTTATGACAGGTGTGTTCAGTCAACAACCATTCTTTAGACAAAAATCCAGCATACGCTCCGTTGAAACCAAACATCCGCGGAACAAAATCAGGTAATCCAGAAGTCACATGAAAATAGTCAGGAGTGTGATCGGTCCATCCTTCAAAACGAATACCCTTTTTATGGGTAGCCAATGCTGCAACAATCATTTCTGCGGGTTCTATCCCACAGAAATTCATAAATCCCAACCAATGTTCCGTGGAGCCTTCCCCCACCCCTATGGTTCCGATCATGTCAGACTTGACAACCACTATCTCATGTTCTGGGAAAGCAGAACGTAGAATGAGCGCGCTGATTAGTCCTGCATTCCCTCCTCCGACAATTCCAATTTTTTTAATCATGTTCACGAATACCAAGTAACCAGCGAATATTTAGTTCCACCCTCTACCGGGTGGGCGATGTGCCCGAAAGGGAAATTGGAAGGAAACAAGACTAACGTTCCTGCCGATGGGGTGATCTTTATATCGAAGTAGGGAAATTCCAATTCGCCGCCATCGAAGTTGTCGTTAAGGAAAAACACCATACTTAAGGCTCTCTGATTTTGTTCCGCATGGTCATGGTGGAAGTGGTATTCCGCTTTGTTTTGATAGCGGATGACCGTAAAACCTTCATCCTTTCTTAGATGAAGATCATAAACAGATCTGAAATTGTTTACTTTTTCATTGAGTTCCCTACTAAACTTTTTGAGTTCTTCTGCTAGGGGTATGAAATCTTTATCGTTGTATCCCCAAACCTCACTGATGCTGCTTTCCACGCTGCTTCTGTAATCAGTTTGCTGATGGTTACCGGGAGTGCCTGTTATGGATCGCTTCCATGCAGTAACCGAATACTCCAACTCTGCGGCCTTTAGTGTTTCATCTAGTAATTTGTCAGCATCGGAGTACCACCCTTCATGGATCAGTACACCCGGTGCGGGATTTTCAACTGGCATGTTTCACCCACTTAATTTCATCGTGATTAAGATCTAAATACATATTACTTCCGGGGAAAATATTCATTGGGTGTTCAATTCCATAATGCGAAGAAAAATCAGGAATATCCCCCTGACAGAAGCAAGTCAAATTTACTATTCGGTGCCCTGCCAAAACGGGGCTGACATTATGAGAATAAATGAAATTTGCCGGATAGATGAGAACATCCCCCTTTTGAGGTTCGTGTGTCGCTCCCACATACGGCCACGAAACTTCCCCTCCGGTAAAACTATCTCCTTCCGGTTCGTCATCCGGTACCCAATCACTCATGAATTGGAGGGCACATAGAATTCTTTGAGGAGCAACAAGATCTCTATACGATTTCCCTGTTCGATTAGGACCGGTAAAATGCTCTCCGGGCGTGTTGTCGGAATGAGTACCCATGTTGGCACCGGGAAAATAATAGAGAAGCCTATGTGCCTCCTGCCATTGGATATCCTGAAAACTGGTCGGGTACTCCTTCATGTACTCCAACAAGCATTTCATCATCACACCCTGAAGCATGAAAACATATTTATCATCTTCGCTGTCCGCCAATCCATCTTCAGGAAAGTTCCTGATACGAATCGGGCCAGTTATTTCATAGTTGTGACGATGTCCTTCCCGATCATCAACCCAAGATTCCCCGCGTTCTATCTCATACCGATTTTTCCAAAGAACATCGGCATACCCATCTGAAATCTCAAATGCATCACGCCACAATCCAATACCGGGAAAAAGTATTTCCATCACTTTTTGTTTCCGTCCTGAAATGCCGCTTTTCGTTTGAACGCAAAAAATAACGCCGTTGCTAGTTCCTCTCCATCATGTAGAAGCGACACTTCGTACTTTCCAATATTCAAAATAGGAAACACCCAACGTGCCCGATGTTTTTCACACCACACCGGAATCAAATCTTCGTGAGCCATTTCTTTCTTACGAGCATTAAAAACAGAAATAGTAGTCTTTCCTCGTAAATCTAAAAACTCATTCGTCCATATCACGGCCTGATGGCTACCCACATTGATTTCACTATCAGCCAGCGCTACACCGGTTATTTCCGGAACTTTGAATATCTCAGCCTTAGACGGAGTGATATCAGGATGTTCTTTAAGGATTTTGTCCGGTATCCCATGAACAATCGGTATGCCCCACATTGTTGCCTCAGCAACATGCGGCTCTATTTCCTCGTCTGTAGGAACGTAATAATATGTCTTCATTTAAATGTTGGCAGTGTCAAGGGCAATGCTGCTGCCATTTACTCCTGTGTTAATAGAATAACTCGGTGTACCAGCATTTCTGGTGACCACAATCAAAACACCGCCTCCACCGCGACCGCCTCGCTGCCCCTGATAGCCAGTTCCACCCGCCCCACCGGGATAATCAATCGCCGCCTGATGGCCCGTACCCGGAGGAGTGGGAGGCGTTCCATGAGTATCCGGAGTGAGATGATGTGTGATGTGATGGTTTGTCATGGGGGCGTGATGATGATCTGATGCATCAGGATTCGTGTGATGATTTTGTTCCGAATCGTGATGATGATCTGATGCATCAGGGTTAGTGTGATGATTTTGTGCCGCTGCATTATGATGATCTGATGCATCAGGATTCGCAACGGGTGGATTTGGGGGATAATTCGTGGGGGGCGTTCCGTGATGGTTCGTAACCACATGATGGTTCGTGTACGGGTTTCCGGGGTTGTGATGATGACTGCCCGGTTGCACCATATGGTTTGTCGGGTTGTGGTTTCCGGGGTTGTGATGCGGAAACGGTTGGAAATTATGGTGACCCGGATTTTCGCTACCCGGAATCGTGACATGCACAGGAGGATTCGTCACTGGCGTATCAGGATTTGTACCGGATGTGCTGTCATGATGATGCGATGACGCATCAGGGTTCGATGTCGGGTCCGGGCTGGCCGTTCCCGGCGTTGGATCTGTGCCGTGATGGTTTTGAACCCCGTGATGGTTTTGAACTGCCGTCGGGGGTGTGCCGTGATGGTTTTGAACCCCGTGATGATTCTGTTCTGCCGTCGGGGGTGTGCCGTGATGGTTTTGAACCCCGTGATGATTCTGTTCTGACGCGTGACCACTGGTGTGGTGATGGTTTTGGACAGGCGGATTGCCATGACCCGGATTAGCATGGTTATACGCCGGGTCGGTGTACGTCGGAGCGGGCGTTCCACTTGTTCCAGCAGCACCATCAGTTGACGTTCCACCCTCGCAATACAAACCACCTGAACCAGTGATCTGACGGGCAGAAACCATAACTACGGCACCACCACGGCCACCCGTTCCCCCAGCGCCACCAGTCCCCGAAGAACCCTTCCCCCCCGGTACGCCGACTGTGTTCGCACTCGGAGGCCACGATCCGGCTACCCCGGCTCCTGAAACTCCATCCGCTCCGGTACCCCCACCAGCACCACCCTTCGCACGAAAAAAGTCTGTTCCACGCTGCTTATAAGCGTTAATAGCATCACGCAAATCATAAAAATCATTGGCTGCTACACCAACCGAAGTGTTCACGGCCCCAGAGCCGCTAAAAGTGTACCCCGAAGACTCAAAGTCGTCGGGTTCGCCAGCGCCGCCCAAACCGTCCGTGACACTCTCCCCAACGGCTACGGTTCCCTCCAAAGAACCAGTGCCGACACTTGTAACTGTGTCTTTGATCCCCAAGTCGCCCGTCAAGTTCAAAGTGTTTTTTACGAATACTCTCCAACCGTTCGGATTTAGAACCACTCCACTATTTACAGTGAGATTGTTGTAATACATATCCCCAGAAAGATTGGTATTCGTGGTGACCGTTACATCACCGTCTTCGCCGCTTCCAAAAACCAGTTCCCCATCGAATTGAAGGTCGCCAAACTCGTCCTCAGGCAGCATTTCAACTACATAAGGAAGTAAGTCCTTTTCTCGGCGGACACCCTGATCATATTTCGGATCAGCCATCAGTCAGCCTCTAAGAAATAAGTATTCCCCGCTGATCCAGTTCCTGAACCAGCCGCACTCAGCGTGTACGAATGGCTTTTATCTGAGGAAATTAAGAACATCACACCGCCACCCGCATTTCCAGATGCTGCTGCCGAAATGTTTCCATCTCCGAAAAGATAACGAGCAGTAACGATTACCACACCACCGCCATAATTTGTTCCATCTCCTGCTCCACCCTTGAGAAGATTGATAGTGCCATTACTGGGATCAAACGAATAACCATCAACAACATTCAAAGGATTCTTGTACCACTTCGTTCCACCCAAAGCAGCGGTAGGGGCAGTCACCGTGTAAGAAGCAGAAGCACCACCCAACGAATTGGTTGCATTCGTATTTTGTGTTCCGATCCCCAAGGATCCTTGAGAACTAGGTCCGGCTGTCATCCCGATTGTTCCCCACAGGAACAAATTGCGTTGAACAAACACCCGATAACCCGCAGTATTCAAAGTTTTCGTGGCATCAACCGTCAAATCAAGATAATACTTATCTTCAGTCAGAGTTGTGTTCGCGCTGATGGTAACAACGCCGTCTTCTCCACTCCCGAAGATGTGTGATGGCGAATCATAGAAATCCGCTAAAGCGTCAGGAGCGCCTATTCGGACAAGCCGCCCAGCCATTACGCCTCCTGAATGCCAAATGAATGAATCGAAACCGAACTAACGACCGACGCAGAAGCCTGAATAAAATCACCAGTCGCCATGACAGCCGACAAGTTGACAAAAGTTGTTGACTTTGAATCAACACTTACATCATAAAGAACTGCATTAGTAGCACTAGCAGATCCGCCACTAGGAACTAGATAAACAGAAACAGTCCTATTGGCAGCAGCGGTATTACATAAAGCGATCTGCTTCACAATTGTCGTAGTAGACGCTGGCACGGTATACAACGTCGAAGGCGACGTTCCCAACTGTGTAGGCGCATGTAGTTTCGTATGAGTCATTGCCATTAGACCATAACCTCCATGTAGAACTGTGTTTCTACATCGTCAATAGTAGTTTGGAACGCGTTCAACTGGGCAACACTCGCATAACCATAATTCTCAATCTTGTCCTTAATTGCCCCTGAAGTCATAAGCGAAACGTCGTTATCTGTAAAACTTGATCCGGAATCCACATTGGAGATCCCAACACTGTCCACAGTCAGAGTTCCAGTGATTGTCACATCATTGGGAAGACCGACCGTGACTGCTCCCAAACTAGTGAATGCCTCCACCTCATTTGCGGTACCGGTAACCGAAGAAATAGCAGCAGCAGAAGTGACGTAACCATAATCTTCGATCTTGTCTGCGATAGCCCCAGAAGTCATGATCGAAGTGTTGTTGTCCGCAAAGGATTCAGCGGAGGTTTGAACCGCAGCAATCCCCACGCTGTCCACAGTGAGTGTTCCAGCAATCGTCACATCGTTCGGAAGACCAATAGCGATAGCACCCGAAGATGCCGACACCGAAATCTGAGCAGCCGTACCCGTCAGAGATGAAACCGTTGTATTCCATACCATGCCTGACGCCTGAGAAGCATCAGCCGACAAAACCCGACCATCAGCACCAACCCCGACCTTGACGGCGGTGTCATCCGCACTCCCAACAAGGAGATCGCCTTTGGCGTCGATAAGTGAAATGGGAATAGTTCCTGCGGCTGTTGCATACGCATACGCGAGGATCTTGTCCTGAACCGCAGCAGATGTCATCACCGAAGTGTCATTATCAACAAACGATTCTGAACCTGTTTGAACTGTAGAAATCGCGACACTGTCGATAGTTAGAGTGCCAATTGTTACAGCACTGGGAAGGCCAATGGTAATACTCCCGGTTGAAGCGTCTACTTCAACCTCATTGGCCGTTCCAGTAAGACTGTTAACGATGCTCGCCCACGCCAGTCCGGTTCCAGCGGAGGAATTAGCAACAAGTGCTTGATTGTTGGTGCCTACAGCAAGTCTTCCTACAGTATTATCCGCTGTTCCGCCAAGAAGATCGCCCTTGGCGTCAATCGTGGACGCCCGCATCTCATCGCCATCATTCACCAAAACCCATGCACCACCCGGCCCTCCGACTTGAACCTTCAAAGTGGTATCAGCCGTGTTGTAATGGAAATATCCGCTAAGTTCACCAGACGCAGCACTGTTGCTTTCCGTCCATCCCGCAGCCTTAGAATCCAACTGAGAAAAGGCGTCATTAAACTGGACGCGACTGAACGAATCCAAACTGGTTGACCAGTTGATCAACGAAGTAAATCTAGATCCGGGTGTTATGGCCATAATGACGCTCCTAAATAAATACTACACTTTAAGTGGGCAGTGTCTGCCTTACTCTTTCCATATCCGCCGTGGATAATGCTTCATTAAAGATTGCGAAATGATTAAACTGCCAACCCGGTTTGTTATTGGAATGAAATGTAACATTTGCATCCGTAGAACTTCCCGTTCGGGTGGCTAATCCCTTAGTTGTGGTGTCTGTTGCATTCGATATTGCTGTTCCATTCGCATACAACAAAATCTTGTTATTTGCCACATCGCGAACTAGACCGACATGATTCCATTCTCCGATACGGGAAGTGTCATTCCAAGTCAGCGAAGCCGTGTTGAATGCTGTGGCCGACTTGTCGAACGCGTCCGTGACAGTAAAAGTCACCCCACTACTACTGAATTTCATTTGGAAATTGGGATGCTTGAAAACGTAATCGTCGTAACCGAAATCCGTTTTCAAGCGCCGATAATTAATCGACAGAGAAATGGGCACATCCCGACCTATTGATAGTTGGGGAGAACAAGAACCACCCTCCCGATTCAACTGAAATAGATCCCTGTCAATAATCGAAGAATGCTCGTATGCGTCAGCGTCCTCCCACGCACGATTGATCGTCCATGTTTCACCTGTAAGATTTGTACCAGTGCTTGCTGTAATAGTATGGGCTGTAATGGTGCTTGGAAGGAACGTATATGTTTCTACTCCTGCTACTACAACCTTTTCGATTTGTTTCCCACCATAAGTGCCAGCAGCCCAAGTAATCGTAGTTACACCCGTTCCTGTACCCGTGGCTGTAGCCCCATCCATATAAGTAACTGTCCAGTTGTAGGTGCCATTATCCATTCCAGAGACAACAAGGCTGTCACCAGAACTACTTTGATTTCCTAAATACAAATAGTCAGTTCCCGTGTGTGGTAAACCAATCCAATTTCCTATCGTAAGAGGACTTGTCTCGTATTCGATTGTGTATGCAACGTCGGTGTTTTTTGCACAACTCTGGGTGAAAGTATCAACCCCGTCGTAAAGGGCTGGGGTTGTCGTATAAGAAGTGGAAGTTGTCAAATTCAGGTCTACTACTGCGGACATGGTATTTGAAAAGCCCGATAGAGAACTATCCATCGTTCCATCGGCAATAACTGCCCTATAGCCAACAACCCCATTGTCCCCATCAGTTACATGGAAAAACTCAGCCGTTGCTGTGTTGTCGTAACGATTGAAAGCCGCCGTATTATTGAGTGTATTAATCAAATAATCCGTGGGATGGCACACCCCGTGCAATGTTGGAGCAACATAGAAACTAATCGTTCCGTTGCTGTAGTCGCCGCCCGTAGTAGTGGTAGCAAACCGTATCCACCTATCGCCCGTTACGCTGAAGTCATACGATGCATCATGTATCGCAGAATCGTATGCGGTACTCACACCGGAACTACTAGATCCCCTGTGATATCGGAGTGTGCCAGTTTGATAGATTTCGCACTCGCAATGGTCGGCAGCAGAACTGGTGCCCTGTTTGAACAAGGTAATATTGGAACCACTTCCAAAACTGATATCCGAAACATGGAATATGTAATCCGTGGCTGTTGCAGACAGACCCGTTGACACTGTCGCTGCTTGTATGTAAGCCTCCGACCCACTCACCCCGGACGGATAAAACGCAAACCCTGTGTTGTACCTAGCCCCAGCGATAATCCCGTAACGTGAAGCCTTCGGATCAGAAAGTGAATCGTCAAACAGATTGATGTGACGGCCCGAACCCGTAACGTCAGGTATGGCAGAACAGGCGTCGTTCCCGAATTTGAAAACACTCTCATCGTTAGCAATTACTCCTGCGCCCGGAACGTTGGCTTCTAAAATATCTTTCGCCTCATAAGCGAACTGTGCGGCATCTCGTGCCTTGTTGGATTGACTCCCTATTGTTCCCACAGCGAGGGTCGGTTCCATCTCTGTTTGAACCAGCGTCCCACCAATATCGGGATCGACATCTGCATCAAAAACATATTTAACAAGAAACGGAGATTCCCTGTAATGCTTCTTAATTCTAGTGAAATAACTCGCAGGCGTATCCGTGTCTAAAACTGTTCCAAGATACGAGTTCATCGCTTCTGGTTTCCCAGCATTAAGCCCATTAAACCCATACAAAATTTGTTGTCGATAAGCGTCTATGTTTTCATAACTTGAAGAACGAGCCGCAGCCCAAGTAACTGAATCTTCAACTGATTCGGCATCCAAAAGATCAATCGCCTGCCAGTTCGTAGAATCCGACGACAAGTTCCAATCTGGCAGCGACAGCCACATGGCCAATCCCGTGTATGGATTATTCAACTCCACACCCACCAGTTGAGCCAACCACCTCAAAGAACTCTCTTCGATCTTTAAAGGATCCGTTAAAGAAGATTTGGTTTCTGTGTCAGTTGCTGAATCCGTACTTCTCGTATACGCCCAAGACCGAAGTTCTTCCCCAATGATTACTCCATATCCATATGTCGCAGCAAGCAGACGTTTTGCTATTAGATTAAATCCCAAAAGTCCAGAGATATCACTTCTTTGATCCAATGCACGAATATATTCTGGCAATAGCCTGTAAGTATTATTCAATGTTGGATTATTCAATACTGTTGATTGATTGATTGCAAACACATCTGTCAAAAAGTATGATTGATCTGCTGCCGTAGCGGAATCACAAGTAAACACAACCCTTGCATAGTTCGCTGAGGCGGGAACCCAGTTCCGCTTTGCCCCGGCTATGGGTGTCCCTTTCTGATAACCAAACGGAAAGACCACCTGCACCAAAGGAATAAGAGCCGGAGCGGCAGAAGTCGTACTTGGGTCTATGAGAAATTCTTGTTCATGTGTATGTGTCGAAGCAACCCACGCCCCGTCCGATTCGGTTTCTCCCGCGTATTCCAAAGGAGAGGCAACACCAGAACTCACATCAAAATATTCGATCTTGATTTTGACTGTTGTAGCGGCCAGATCTGTACCGACATGAACAATGCCGCTAACTTGATAACTCTCATCAGAGACAACAGGAAACAGTGGCGACTTTGCTAAGACCTCACCAGCGGCTAGAGAAGTAACAAGAAACCCAGTCTTTCCAATCCCGCTGCCAAGAGAAGATTCCTGAAGACCAATATTAGGCAATGCCCGAAGAGACGAGTTACCAAACGTCCATCTCGCAGAATCGAATACGACTCCGTCTTTCGATATTAGATTAATGGAGTCCACTGCCGTGGTGGATGCTGGCATTTTAATTTACCGTAATAGTTAGAGTGCTTGGATAGGTCAACATTCCTAAATGGTTCATTCTGATATCTCCGCTCAAAGCACCCGTGCCGTCAGTGGCGTTAGAACCCAAAACTTCCGCCCTTACCGCTGAAGAAGTTTGAGTAAATGAAATATCGCCCGTACCGATTGTTCCCGCTGCACCACACGAAAAACCCTTATTAATATTGGTACTTCCAGCACTACACCAAACAAACCTATCGACTACCATCTCATTTGTCGTATCGGCATCTAGTGCCCTAGTCAATACCCAATTTGTTGACCCGTCGCCCGCAACCGTGACAGTATAAATCCCATTCTGCAATGCTGCTGTTTGATCTTTGACCAAAACCCGATCCTCCACAGACGGGGTTACCCCATCAACGGCAAACGCCGCCTGTGAACCAGAGTTCGTCAAAGCCGCCCCAACCCCAAGAGTTCCATTGTCATAAGCCGCAGACAAATTTGCCGTCGTGGCACATGACACGGACTCTTCCGGCAAAGTCAACACAACTGAAGTCACATACTCAACACCAGCGATACCGTCTAAAAGACTCACAATTTCATTGACACGAACCACACGGTCATTTTCCGTATTCAACACCCAATAATCGCTATCTAGATATGCTTGAAGCCCACTTTGAACAGCGGTCATAACAGTTCCTGACGCTGCCGAAGCGGTTTTAGCAACTACCGCCGTAACGCCAATCCCGACAAGTTCCGCATTATGAACTTCTACCGTCACACCCGTAGCGGTTTTTGCCGTAATCGCCGTACTAATAGTTGCAATATCGGCAGCACTGATAGTCGCATCTTCGATAGACCGGGAATAACCGTTAACGTTTTCACCGGCAACAACAAGAAGGACATAACCAGCGTATGAACCTCCGCCCGTGACCATATTTCGGTCAGAGAAACGTCGCATGTTGTACGCTTTAGCACGATAAACCGTTCCGGTATAATTTGTTAACACATACGATTTCAACTGATCTTGAGTAACCATAACGGAAGAATAGCCAGCCAACGTCGTGGTCGCCCTCGTGAAATACTCCGTATCTGTTTCCATGTCCAAACCGCCAGAAGGCTTAGAACTCAAAACCGTGCTAGAAACATACGGAACTGTGGCCAGCAATTGAAGGCTGCTGCCATTGGACGGGGTGTTAAATCCAATTCCAACCGCCTGAGCGGTAACCGCCACGGAAGTTAAAGACGCCGACCCAGACGCTACTATCGCAGCATCGTCAAGGGTGTACACAAACACAGATCCATCAGATCCGTAATAAGCCATTGCCGTATTGGCCGGGATCGTATACCCAGCCGTGTCGGTAAACGTAATCGTTACCGTCGCAGTTGCCTTGACACCATTCGATCTGTTGATCCCATATAACTTCAGTAATGTTTCAACGGTGGATGCAGGAAGCCGGTTCGCAGCATTGACCAAATTGGCGGTCTGAAACGCCGTGGCCTCCATCATTGTCGTTTCGATCTGTCCGACACGAGGAGTCCAATGAGGCATCAAGGCTCTTGCTTGTGTGAGGCTTTCCTCTAAAATAGCACTAGTAGCCTTATCGAATGGAGTTAGGTCTACATATGAAGACCAGTCTGGTGAAACCATAATCTACCCCTAAGTAAAGTTGACTTCGATAGTATCTAACGCGCCTCGCTGTTTGATCACATCTACATTTTCTAGTCTTATTGTGTCTCCATAAAACTGAATGAATTCACCCAGTAGTTGGGCGGGATCAAACTCCCCAAACGTCGGATCGTCTACTCCAAAAGTCGGAAACAACTTTCGCTCGTCCTTATGGGTTGACATAAACGCATGTATCTGTTCAGCCTTATAAGAATTAGAAGAATCATCTACCTTTACAAAGTCTCCGGTATTAGTAAACCGGAGAGGTATAGAAAGTACGTCCATAACATCCTACTTTAGCATCAACAACGATAGGATTTTACCCCCCCTGCGGCAGCGGGGACGAAACAAACCTACGAGAGAGGTTCATCCCCCCACATTTCACTCCAAGTGCCCGGACCAACGATTCCATCTCTAGTCAGACGATTGATCCGCTGAAACTGCTTAACTTTCCTCTTGGTTCCCCAACCAAAGATCCCATCAATCTTTCCGCAATCAATACCCAAAGCACCTAACCGCCGTTGCAAGACCTTCACCCGATCTGAACGTTCTTTTCTGCGAATCGGATTTGTCCTGATTTCAGCAGTAAGAGCAGCGTGATATCGCAACAATGCCCCCCAATCCATAACTGGTTCTTTTGTTTCTTCCTTAACCCCCACACCAGTCAAAGCGGGAGCATCAAACCATTCAGTTGAAGCACGAGGCTGGTGATGCCACCACTCTCCACGAACCGTGGGATGCATCCCATACTCTTTAGCAATGTTGTTTACTTCCCACTTTTTTATTCCGTTACCACATAGACCGAAATCGACCGCATAGCAAAATCCGTCGTCCTGTTCCATGTGCCAACTTCCTCTCCAAATCCCAATACCATTTAAGGCTTTAGGTCCAAATCGTCTGTCGGGATTAGCGGCTAAATTGAATCCAGCCTTACGCTTTTTATAGCCATCATAGAAATATTTTTGTTTCGCATAAGTACGACATCCACTAGTTATTTGAACTCGTCCGCTGATACGCGGGTCATTGAAGAAGGCTTCTAACCTCTTTATGAAACGTGGATGAAGCAACGAGAGATCGACCCCTCGTTTGGCGGGGATGGACATTTCTTACCTTGGCCGTACAGGCCGGGTCGGCTTATGTATTCCACTCTTCAACCATCTATTAGTATAGAACTATCAACTCTCCAAGGCCGCAATGCGAACTTCTAATTCTTGAATAGCCTTGATAATCGGTCCAATCAGTTCCGTATACCGAAGTCCTTGCTCGTGATGTTCTTCCACAGCAGGAACGGCACGAACATTGTGTTCGGGGTCAGCCGGTAATTCAGGGTGTGCTTCGATCAGTGCGTTAGTCCAGATGGCTGTATCAGAAGCAGCATCCCCCAATACTGTTTCGACCTCCTGCCCTAGCAGCCCGTAGTGTGTCCTGACTCCTGCCCTACCTTCAGTTTCAATCCATTTGAACTTCACGGGTCGTAAGGCTTTGAGAAAATCCAACCCCAGATCAGAATCAGCAATATCTGTTTTCTCATTTTGATCGGACGTATTTATCGTTCCATTGGAGCAAAATAGTTCGCTCCATCGCACTCCCTCGTAGCCAAGCGAGTATTGATTATTTGCTAATGGATGACAGCCGTACTGATATGTCGTTCCATGGAATGAGAAGTCAGTGTAGGTATTATTGGTGAAGAAACTGCCACGTTCGGTTCCCCCCCAGTCGTAACTTGGGGCGAAGGCGATGTACCGCTCAAACGTGCCCGCCGGGGTGGTATGTGTCCCCGACGCTCTAACAGTTAACCCACCATCGACCTTCTCGTCATGCCCGGTGTGGTGCAGATTGTATGAGTCATTCTTCTCATCAAAAACGAACCAGTCTCCCTCCGTTCCAATCCCAGAACCATCTGTTCCCATGGTCGTGTTATCCAACATGATGGATGCACGATTAGATCCGACATACTCCGTGGGGTCGATCCTCAGCGTGTGCCCCCACTGTGAGGTCTGTCCACCGAAACGAACAACCCCCGATGCAGTGCCATCACCTAATTGATGCTGCGGATTGATAACCAACAAGTCATCTGGACGGTTAGCAATAAAACTAACCATTACTTTGTCTCCCTTTCTTGGGGGAGACCCTATATAGAACAGTGCTGGAACGTTATTGTGGCCCAACGAATTAACAGAAACTTTGATCGTGTATGGGTCCGTAGTGGAAGTAACAACCTCAGTTACTTCACCTTCATGAAATCCATCAGATATGGGCTGTCCGGGCGAATACGCCTTGGTAGGACGCTTACGGTTGTAACCAGAACCCTTATACGAACTTGCACCTTTTTTAGCCATTAGCCGTGGTACCCATACATCGGATGATTCGGCTCAGGCTTCTTTGGGTTGGAATACAAGCCACTAAAGAATTTAAGATCTGCTGGATCTATAGTTGATTCGATACCTTTCGTTTCTTCGACACCTTCCCTGCCTTCTACGTCGTAAGGATCCGGCTGATAAGAACTATCGAAAAACTTTCGATCGGCGTCGTCTTCAGCCTCTGTCGCTGCCTTCAGATTTTTCTTCGCGTTCTCCTCTGCCAAAATTCTGGCTCTTTCAAAAAATTTGATATCGGCTGGGTCTTCAGCCTCCGTGGCAGCCACCATCAAAGGAAAAGTAGAACCGGGCATAGCCAAAAGCACAGCCCAATCATCATCATTGATACACCCATCACCTATATAAGTCACAAACTGCTCACGATCCCCAAAGAATGAACGGTCAGCCGGATCAAGATCGCCTATCAACGTTACTGTTCTAACACCCAATGTGTTTCGTTGCTGCCATGTCTTTACATATCCTTCGGTTATCGGACCAAAAACGCCGTCTTGGTCTTTTTCCGCCATGCCAACAGCCATCTGTAATCGCTTAACATCGGTTCCGGTAGCGCCCTTACACAACTCTCTAGACCCATATGGAATAACACCAAGACCAACAGAAGAATCCGCCACAGTGTCATCAGTTTCCACAAGCGTGCGTGCTTTTATTTGAACAGGGTTATTACCGCCTTCTTTCCAACTCACATTCGTAATCAGATATTTACGAGTTGTGGCAACAGCATCCGCAGTTTCCAAGTTTTGCGTATCCTCTGGGTGTGTAGTTTCACTAGGACCGAACTTGCCCACGTTTTTAAACGCTACCGTCATCCCCGGTCGAAGTTTCTTCCCATTGTCTCGTGGAACCAAAACCGTCGCTTGACTGCCCCTCCAATCGTCATCACTGGTAGCGAAAGACCAACCGAAAGGAAACCATGCATCATTTTCAGGAGCGTCTACATCTACAACAATCCCCGGTTGACGCTCAACCAAAAACTCCTCAGATGAAAAATACAAAACCCCGTAAGATTCAAAAACCAAATAATCCAAATCGCTTGCCAAACGCTGCAAAACATCCCATGAGGACTCATCAGCATTATCACCAGATTGACGAGTAATATTGATTCTGTCGGGAGTGGATTGAATAAATGCTTGCAACCCAAATTTCTCAGCCATTTGTTTTGCAAAACCGGCAGCAGAAGTATTCCAATTTTCTGCACCTTTATCCCGTCTCATTCTTTGAATCGGAGCCGACCGACATTTAACCTGCACCGCATCCGGTCCATTGGGATGCCGCTGGACAGATGCTTGTGCGATCTCATAAGATTGTCCCCGATAAGTAACGGGCCGACGCATCTGAAAATAATCGGCCTTAAACATTTTGAAACCCGGATCATAAACTTGTATTGACATTTCAGATGTCATGTTAGACGTTAAATCAACACCTAAATCGGTTACGCTTTCTGTTATCTCAGCAGTTCGGGCAGTTCCAATTTCTCCGAAGCGTAACTTTCCTAAGTCTTCCATGGTAATACTTTAACTCACACCCAATTGGGCATATCTCTGAGCCACGGTGTCCGAACCTACCGATCGTTCAGCAGCCGGATTGAGTATTGGGTGATCCTCAGTATGTAGGCCACTATTGTTATAACCACCGTAGTGAGCGGCGTCTTCGGCCTCATCATCTTCTTCGTCCTCGTCGGCAGTCTCAGCGGGAACTTCTGGTTCAAACAGAACTGCCTTCAAATGAATAATTTCCGTGTTCAAAGGATGCGACTCCACGAAAGCCATAGAAGCCCTTGCACGAATCGTCTCACCGTTCAAACTCTTATCCGTCGATGTAATAGATAACGCTGTCATACGCAAACGATAAGGAATAATAACCCCACCATATTGAAGTAGTAAATCCTGATCGTCACCAGCGATTTCCTCAAGAGACGCTATTTCGCTCTCAATGGATTGCTTTCCCCGACTTGGCCGATCCGCCAACACACAAGACAACTCAATCTTTCTGTTCTTGGGCGCAACAGAACGCAGCAAAGGCTTTCTACTGGGACGCTGAATCTCCGTGTATGCCAGTTCACTCCCGCCATAAGTCATATTTTTTGGCCCATAGGGAAACTCAAACGTCTTCAATATCACTTCGCTCTCCGGATCGAATTCAAACCCCGGAATATAAAGCCCTATCGCGTCGTTGAAATACTCCGGAGACTTCTTAGCGACTTCACCTTTCGGCATTTGACGCAACGTCAAACGCTTTGACAACGCCAAGCGTTGAGCAACTAGGGAGCCTCTAGATTCACCATCAGTGAGAGAAATATAAAACTTCGCTGTACCAGCCATTTATCACGGCCCCCCTGCTATTTGTGATGGTGTGTATCCCGACGACTGTGCAGACGCCAGCCAGTCAGACAAACTTTTGGCACCGTCGGCTGCTGCGCGTTCAGAGGGGGTAAGACCCCCCGGACCCACTACGCCGCCATCTATTACTTGGCCACCGTTGTTTCTGATATCAATCAAAATCGGATCATCGGTTTCTGCTTCCGCTCTCAGTTCCGCACTTTCCGCTGCCGCTGCGGCAAGTGCCGCTCGCTCCAATGTGTACATTGCCGTCGTAGCGGCTACAACAGCATCAGTCTCTGCTTTCTTCGCTTCCCGTGCCAACTTCCAAACTTCCATATTAGCCTTAGCCAACTCTTGCTCTATGTCGCCCTCCGTCCACATCTCCCTCAACCCTGCACGAGTGAGTTGCGGACGATCCCACACCTCATTCATGATTTGAAGTTGCTTAACAGATTCGCTGTCTACAAAATCGTTAAAAGTTCGCTCTGAGAAGGCTGCGATTTCGTTAGTGAATTTTTTAGCCCCTTTCCCCAGTCCTCGTTTCTCCATATCGGCTTGCCACCCCTCCCCGAATCTTTCAACAAACTGAACCAGTTCATATCCCGAAAAACCAAGAGCCTGTCCCTGAGCGATGGCAGCATCAATACCAGCAGCAGCAGAATCATTACTGATGGTGCCAGTAGTTAACAACTCTTGCAACATCACATTGTTAGCAGCCTTGGATTGACCCAAAGCCTCATCTACACGGGCACCCTTGTGGAAACGACTACCAAAAACAACATCTGCAAAAGACTTATTAATTTGATCCGCGTACATGCGGATGCCTGAGGCCATGTCCTTGGTTTCGTACTGCTCGTACAGGCCCATATAAAAATCTTGAAGAGAACTCTTGGTGTCTCGTAAAGCGATACCCATTCTGTCCGCCGCTATTTCAATATCCTCAGCGTGCATACCGGTTCGTTCGGCAATCGTTCCTACGGCCCGATCCAAGGACGCCAGATTTTCTCTAAACGAATCAGCGACCCCACCCGCGATTCCAGCCCGATGTTTTAACGCCTCATCCTCATCAAAACCCTGCGTCCGTGCCCAAGCCTTGAACTTGTCATCATCCAAAAAGATCTCATTGAAATCTTTCAGATCCGCCGTCATCGAAGCCCTGCCACCTTCGGCAAATTCGGCCATAGCGTCCTCACCGAAAACTCGCATCCCCGTTTCTGTCAGAGCATTCTTTTCATCCTCGTTCTTGCCGCCCTTCCACCACCCCAATGCTCCAGCGCCGAGTGCCGCCAGACCCGCGACTGCAAATGCTGCACCCCCGGTCATTACCCCCGCCCCAACCGCCAGCAGCCCCAGACTACCGGCCATCAGGCCACCGCCCATCGCGCCCGACACGGCACCCCCGGTCGCAGTTTGTGCGTTGTAAGCGCCCATCAAACCCGACATGCCCATAGCAGCCATACCCATCTTTGTGCCACCCATCATGTAGCCCATGCCACCCATCATGAGACTTTGCCCCAACCCGGCCAAGATCGCGTTCCCGCTCTGTCCAAGCACCATGCCCGCTATCATCATCCCGCCGCCCGTCAACCCTTGTTGTCCAAAGGCTGCTTTCGCAGCGCCAGTCGTCGCCGCTACTTTCCCAGCGCCTTCTGCCCTAAGAACCTGTCTGTACGTCGAAAAATTCGACCCGGCTTGCCCCACGCCATAGCCGATACCAGCGAATGCACCAGATGGTCGGGCACCGCCCGTCGCACCAGCCCTCATGTAACCCATGGAAGCACGACCACCTCTGGTCATACCCAACCAGCCCATACCCAACACGGCCAGACCGCCCAGCCCACCGGGCATCGTAGCGAGAACGCCGATCAAACTATTCATAACCCTCAACAAAGGCAAAAACGCTGAAACAACATTCCTGATAACCGGCAGCGCCTGCTTGAACGCTTTCACGAACTGAGTAACAAAATCTTGCATTACAGGGAAAACTTCATTCGTCAAGAACAAAAGGAAATCATTGAGTTGCGGAAGAATATTAAAGAACTCATCTTTTGTCGCCGTAATGACTTCAAGCAAACCCTTGATTGCTCCACCTATACGCTCACCGAACAATTCAAATTCGGCTGCATTTTGTACGATCATGTCGTTCCACGCCTTCATTCGATCAGAAATGAAACCGCCAATGCCTCCCGAACCGAACATATTCTTCAAGAATTGCCACGCATGATCGCCTGAATCAGAAAACTGTCTCATGCTGTCGCCAAGATCACCAAAGAACCTGCTAGTACCGGATTTGAAATCCCGCCACCAATTGGCAATCTTTCCCATCACCTCTGTGAAACGCGGAAGATCCTCAAGAATCAACTTGACAAAAAAGTCAGTTGCCCTCTCCATACCCCTGACCAAAGCGGGCATAAAAGTTCCCAAACCATACGACTGCAAAATACCCGTAACACGCAACAGTCCACCACGAAGAATCCTCTCTACATCATTCATGGCATCACGCAACGGAACTAGAAACACAGAACCAATATCAGCAAGTTGATTGTAAAGCGTGGTGATCATTCCCTTGAAGCCACCCATAACGGTGTCATCAAGTTTGTCAAGAGAACCCTTCATGGCGTCCGGGGTGAACTCTCCCCGAATCATCGCCCCGACCAAATCGTCACCTTCATATGCCTGAAACGCTTTAGTCGCTTCCTTGTAAGCCGGACCCATGCTCTTCATCTGATCGACCATGACCGACTTGTTGCCTGTTTGCGTCATCTGCGTCCAAGCCTGAGCCATGCCTTGAGTGGCTTTTACATCCCCACCAGTAAAGTTTCCAAACGCCCGTGTCAACATGCCGACATTTCTGGAATCAACACCACCACGAGACAGTGTGTTCGCAAGCAAGGTGAGGTTTTGAATCCCCATCTGCGCCGTCGAACCCATCCGCATCCCACTCATAGCGGTACGAGCCGCCTGTAAGCCACCCACAAACGGTGCTAATTGCACCTGAGCAAACTGCCTGTTGGCTGCTGCGATTGTTGAAACAAGACCGATAATGCCCGCTGTCAGGCCAGCAACGCCTACTTTCATAAAAGAAATAGTGGAATGCCATGCGCGCATAACCATTTGACCGGCTGCCAAAGCCGCCTTCATGGCCACCAGCCCAGCGACCACGGCAAACAGTTCTACACCAAAGGCTTTGAGATTGATCTTGATTAATTTGGCCCCAAAGTCCCCCAACTTTGATGCCACTCTGCCTAAAGCCCGCTGAAAATCTTTATCTAAACGATTGGTAACTTTACTAAGACTTCTATTTGCCCTTTTGGCATTCTTATCAAACCCTAAAAGAGCAGCATTGACAGCAGCGGCTTTGCCCAAATCTGGGTCTATTTCGACCCTAATAACTACTTTCTGCTCAACCGCCATATCACGGGCCTTTACTAATTATATCAATCTAACGTTTCGTACCACTAGCCTGCCTTTGTGCATCCAATTGATCTGCACGTTGTTGGGCTATTACTGCACCACATGCTACCCGAATGGCCCACTCTTCTTCAGTAACATCCAGCAATTTCAAAGGATCAGTTCCAAACACCTCTCCCAAATTAGCCGCAGTTTGAATCATAGGAGATTCCTGTAATTCTTCTATGATCCGGTCGTAGGGTTTTCCTGTGTTGCTACCTCATCGCCGTACCCAGCATGATCCAAAATAGCCAGCGCCGTGGACTCAAGGTGGGGATCAATTCCATAGAACCTACGAATGCCATCCGGAATGGGACGAAGATCGTTTGTCATTTCTAGAATCTCAGGAGAAGCAAAAGTCACATCAATACCATTCTGGTCTTGAACAACCTGATTCTTAATCAGGATGGACTTGCAGCAAGTACCGACCACATAACAAGCAAACTTCAACGGATCAAAGCCATCCTTGGAATCCTCGCCGGAATTCTTTCGCCAAGCACGCAACTGATTCTGAGTGATATTCGGAGAGAAACGAACGGACACCCCCGGTCGTTCTAGAACATCAATTTCGATTTCCGGACGTTCAACCTTTTTGCTGACCTCTGCCCGCAATTGCTCAAGAACGGTGGGTTTGGACTTTTTATCCTCCAACCCAGAGTCCATAGTAATAGTTTCTTTAACGTCGGCGGATTCTGCCATTATTCACACTCCTGATAGGACATTCGGATCAACCGAATAATACACCCCGTTTAAAGGGCATTTCAAGTTTAAGTTATTTGGTTATTAGATTAAGCAGCCAGAGGACCGATTGAGAAGGTCAGGCTGTAAACCGCCGGAGCGCCCGAAGAGGCATCGCCGTCAGTCTCAGTCATCCCAACGCAAAGGGCATCCGTATAAAGCCGCTGTGATGCCGGGTTGGCAAGATCGCAATCAAGTTCGACAATAGTGATGTTGTAATACGCCTCACCCACAAGAGGACGAAGAACAGCCAATGGAGCGCCATCTCGCGTCGTTTCATAATGACGGGTAAGAGTGATGTCACCGATATCAGCAGGGGCACACAATGTTTCTGGGAAACGTGCCCCACCGTCATAAACCTTTTCAACAGCCGCAGTGATTTCCCCACCACTCACCTGCGCCCAATAATCCTCAAAGCGAGGGAAGGACGTAACTGCGTGACCTAATGCTGGTTCAATCGTTGCAACGACTTGACGCTGTGAAAGTTTCTTAGCCATTTAAACTACACTCCTTTAGAGAACACCGGCTGTCAAATTCGACTTAGTGATGTTAACTGTGATTTTATCACCAACAGCAGACACACGAACTGCAACATCGGCAGTAACTTGACCAATATTTAAATTGGCATCACTGTTATTGGTACTATCAACAATCACCGAATAACCCGGATCTAGTCGAACTCCGTCTGAACCATAAGCCTCGTACAAGCCACCAGACTTGCGAATAGGCTCAAGAATACTGACAATTGAATTCTTGATCTTCAAGAAAAGAGCGCCACGCCCGTCAATCGTTTGAAATACATGATCCTCAAGGCGCTTCTCGCACTGATAAACCACATGATTCAAAGTGTCTCGTGATGTAATGAAACGCCAATCGTTTTCCGTTTCAGAAGCCGACCGTGCGCCATACACACGAACCTTGCCATTGATAACCCGCAAAGCATTGATGCGAGCGTTGTCCAACTCGTCACCAGTAGCCTTGTCCATCAACTGTGTACTGGGCATTGACAGACCGGTTACATACTTGGCTTCTGAAACCAAACCTGCTCCAACCCGCCACGGTCCACCCGCAGCGTCTGCGGCCTTGGAACGTTTCGCACAAACATAGGCGTCCGGAGCAATGGACACGGCCAACCCGGCCTCAGCCGGATCTGGAACCTTCACCCACGGATAGTAGAAAGCACTGTAATGAGCGTCGGTATCCGTATAAACAGCAGGTGACGCTGAATTGAGGGCCGTCTTAGAACCAGCCGCCGTATTAGACGAAGCAAACGAACAAATAGCAACCCGATCATTCAACCTCGCATGATCAATCAGAGCGTGCCAATAACCAGTAGCCGTAGCAATACCGGGAATCGCTACAGCACCCGGACCAAGATCCTTGCTGATTCTCAACAAAGCCTCAACGTAGTTGTCCGTAGAACTAGCATTGGTCACAAGCGTTCCATCAGCCCCACCGGTCAGCGCACTCGCTACCGTGGTGACCGGTGTCAAGGTCGCACCAGTTTCCTTAGCGATAGTCACAAGATGCTTCACATCATTGGAAGCATTGATTGTATTAATAATCGCATCCAAAGTTGTAAGGTCAGCAGTCGTCAAAACCGTTTCCCCATCAAGAGAAACTACGATACGAACACCAGAAACATCACCGGCAATAACCTGAACGGTCAAGTTGGACGACCAAGCGC
>Ga0315334_10000111_pt1 | contig 53811 bp, 41 predicted proteins | sample M150034915metaG_FD_205555 | JGI IMG/M metagenome (GOLD analysis project Ga0315334, IMG submission 205555) | Ammonia-oxidizing marine archaeal communities from Monterey Bay, California, United States - M1 500m 34915 | ecosystem: Environmental > Aquatic > Marine > Intertidal zone | place: USA... | reverse complement strand
ATGGCCGATAACGCCGACATCGTTGCCGGATGGCGCGAAGCCGCCTCTGCCGGTTGAATCCTGTAGCAACCTGAAGATCAACATGTGAGACGGGGGCGGGGCCGCAAGGCCCCGCCCCCTCTCCGTGGACCGTTCGCACCGGCAACGCCGGTGACCTAGTGTCGGGTCGGTCGTGGGGGATCCCACCCTCCCCTATGACCGGCCCGTCGCTCGTCCCGGGTCGGGCACCGTCGGCGAGTGTCAATTCCCCAGACCCCCAGACTCCGAGAAGGTCCTGACGACATGAGCCACCCGAAGGTCATCTGCCGGAACGTCTGGAAGTTGTACGGGCCGGAGCCCAAGAAGTTCCTCGCCGCCCATGACGGTCACCCGGACCTTGCGACCATCAAGGAGAACGGCTACATCCCCGCCGTCCGTGATGCCTCGCTCGAGGTCCACGAAGGCGAGATCGTCGTGCTCATGGGCCTCAGTGGCTCGGGTAAGTCCACCCTGGTGCGCTGCATGTCGCGGCTCATCGATGCCACGGCGGGTCAAATCGACTTCGACGGCCAGGACCTCCTTGCCGCCACTGAAGCGGAGATGATCGAGCTCCGTCGCCACAAGATGGGCATGGTGTTCCAGCACTTTGCCCTCTTCCCCCACCGCACGGTGGCCGAGAATGTGGCGTTTCCGCTCGAGGTGCAGGGCATCGACCGGGAGACCCGGCACGCCAGAGCCCTTGAGATCATCGACCTTGTTGGCCTCGAGGGTCGGGGCGACTACTTCCCCCGCGAACTCTCCGGCGGCCAGCAACAGCGCGTCGGCATCGGCCGGTCGTTGGCGGTCGAGCCGGACGTCTGGTTCCTCGACGAGCCGTTTTCCGCCCTCGACCCGCTGATCCGGCGGGAGATGCAGGACGAGTTCCTTCGACTCCAGTCCACGTTGCACAAGACGATCGTGTTCATCACCCACGACTTCGACGAGGCCATCCGGCTCGCCGACCGCATCGCCATCATGCACGATGGCCTCATCGAGCAGCTCGGCACCGCCGAGGACCTCATCACCGATCCGGCCACCGACTACGTGGCCGCCTTTACCAGGGACGTCCCCCGATCGAAACTGCTGCGGGTCCGAACCCTCATGGGGCCGGTTGTTGCGGACGCCGAGGGCGAGGTGGACGGTGAAGCCAAGGTCGCCGCCGTGGCCCGACAGGTCCTCAACGCCGCCGGTCCGGTCCGGGTCGTCGAGGACGGCGAGGTGGTCGGTTCCATCACCGGTGGCCAGGTGACCGAAGCTCTATTCGTGGACGACTGAGCCGCAACGATGTCCGACGCTCCCACGTCTGGGACTTCTTCCACGAGCGAGGCGACCTCAATGCCGTTGTCCACGCAGTCCGTGGAACACGGTGCCGCTTCAGCCGACGGTCCCGCGAAAGGGATGTCGACTCGTGCCAAGTTCCTGCTGGCCCTTGGACCCTTCACCGTTCTCTGGCTGCTCTGGTGGCGCCTCGGAGACCTTCGCCTCCACCAGAAGAAGGAAACCGGCATCACCGAGTGGCTCTACAGCGTGCCGCGGACATGGACCGTCGACTGGTTCAACTTCGCAGGCCGTGATATCGGTACCTTCAAGGCCACCGGCTGGGTCAACGTTTGGTTCAACCACCTCCGCAAGAAGGAGTTGCTGGACTTCGCCGTCAACTGGCACCTCTCCCCGGCGCCCTGGTTGATTCTGGCGGTCGTCCTGCTCGCCGCCTGTGCGTGGAAGGTCCGGACCGAGCGCCGGGGTCGCTGGCTGGCCGCCTTCGCCGCCGTGACCTGGCTGGCCTGGTCGGCCGACCTCTTCGACGGCCTCCACCGTGAAACAGGGATCCTGACCTGGGTGTTCCTCGCCGCCGGCCTCGCCACCGCGGTGATGTGGATCCGCGACCGCGTGAGCGGCTTTCCGTGGCTGGCGGCCACAACGGGCATCGCCACTGTCGGTTGGGTCCTGTTCCAGACCTCTGAGGAGTCGTTCCAGGTCAAGGTTCTCCTTCGACGCATCGCCGTATGGCTCGAGGCGCCGCTCGACATCACCGAGGGACTACTCATTAGCGGCTACCCCCACCAGTTCGGCGACTTCCCCTGGCTCGGCGACCGCGAGTGGCTGCACCTCGGTGTCCTCCCCTGGGCGGTCCTGCTCGCTGGCATGGTCGGCGGCGGCGCCTTCACGGCTTGGAAGAGGCGTAGTGGCGGCTGGGCGGTCATCACCCTCGGCGTCGCCTGGTATGCGTTCGTCGGCTTCTACGAGCCGTGGGACATCCCGGCCCTCCCCTGGATCGTGATCGCCGGATTCTTCGGCATCGCCGGCTGGAAGTTGGGTGGATGGAGGTTGGCCCTGTTGTCCGTCGGGTTCATCGTCTACTCCTCCTTCATCGGCGAGCCGCCCCTGAAGGCGGGCTCCGATACCCGGTGGGACAAGACGATGGTCACGCTTTCGGCGGTTCTCGTCAGCGTCCCGATCGCCGCATCCATCGGCGGCGTGCTGGGCGTGTTCGCCGCGAAGCGCCGCCGGGTCGAGGAGTTCCTCAACCCGTTGCTGAACCTCACCCAAGCGATGCCGCACTTCACGTTCATGATCCCGATCGGCGTGTTCATCGGCCTCTCGCACAAGGCTGGCGTCATTGCCACCATCGCCTACGCCATGCCCCCGATGGCGCGCCTCACCATTCTGGGCATCCAGGGCATTTCCAAGGAGGTCGTCGAGGCCGGCGTCATGTCCGGCTGCACTCCACGGCAGATGCTCTGGAAGGTCGAGTTGCCTGCGGCCCGCAGCGCCATGCTGGTGGGTATCAACCAGGTGGTGATGGAGTGCCTCGCCATGGTCGTCATCGCCTCGTTCGTGGGCACCGCCGGCCTCGGCCAGGATCTGCTCTTCCGCGTGACGGGCCTCCATATCGGTTCCGGCGTGGAGATCGGCATCGCCATCGTGGTCATGGCCATCACCCTCGACCGGCTCAGCCAGGGCCTCGGCAACCTGCAGCCCGCCCGTCATCAGAACGACGCCTCGTTCACGAAGAAGCACCCCTACCTGCTGGCTTCTGCAGCAGTCCTCACCGTCGGCCTCTGGATGGCCAACAATTGGGATGCCGCCCAGCGGATCCCGAGGGGCTGGATGCAGAACCACGTCCGTCAGGCCACTGACTGGTTCGTCGACAACGCCCTCATCTGGACGATCTACGACTGGATCGACTGGCTCAAGTGGCACCTCGACGACAAGATCATCCTGCCGGTGAAGACCCTCGCCGGCGAGGGACTCGACAATGCCCTGGTCCTGATCGTCGCCTTGCTGGCGATCGGACTGGTGGTCGACTTCTGCCGGCGGTCAGCGTTGCGCATGGAGGGCCTCGACGACCAGACCCGGGCGATTTACGGCGGCGGCGGTGCCGTCGTCGTGACCGGCCTGCTGTTCCTGTTGGGCGAGAACCGCCTCGGGGTCATGCAGTCAGCGTTGGTCGTCTTGATCCTCGCCGGCATCCTGCTGGTTCTGCAGCGGGTCTTCGGCGCCATCGTCGCCACCGTCTCTTCTTCCGACGCCACTTACGATGGGTCGTTCGTCGGTCGCCATCCCTACCTGCTCGGCGCCTCGGGGGCCCTGGCACTCGGTGTCAGCCTCGACGTCGTCCTCAACGTCGGGGTAGTCCAGAACGCCAAGCCGGTCGTCCAGGTACTCGTCATCATCGGGCTCGGCGTGGCCCTGTTCGAGGCGGTCCGTTGGGGGATCGCCACCGTTTCGGGTTCGCAGCGGGTCGAGGGTCTGGCGCCGTGGCAGCAGTATCCCGGACTTGCCGGCGCCGTTGCAGCCGTCGTTGCAGCCGTCGGCGTCGGTGCCTTGGTACTTGGCGAGGTGCGTGCCAATCTCGGCGGGATCTTGCAGGTGGTGGTCGTGGTGCTCGTGGCCTTCCTCGGCCTCGACCTCCTCCGTCGCGCCGTCGGCGCCATGCCCGGCGGCGATGGCACGTCAGCCGGATGGAAGCGCTTACCTGGTGCGCTGGCGTCCGGATCGGCGGTCGGTGCTGCACTAGTGGGCCTCATCGGGATCATCATCGACGGTCCGGTCAGCCGGGACGTCGATGCACTCAAGATCGTCCTTGTCGTCCTTGTCGTCGGCCTCGTGTCCGACACGTTGCGGCGGGGCTTCAGTGGTGCCGCCATGGCTCCGGCCGGAAGGGCCGCAACGGTGGTCGGAGGCTTTCCGACGCTGTTCGCTTCGGCGGCGACGGCGGGTACGGGCATCGTCCTCGCCCTGCTGTTCAAGGGGCCGATGGCCGGGGCGACGGGCACCGTTGTCTCCAGGAGCCAGGAGATCAACCTCTACCAGAGCACCATCTGGCTCCGGGACCACTTCGAGCGGTTTATCCTGCTACCCGTCCGCGACGCGTTCCTGACCGTCCCATGGGTCGCCGCTGTGCTGCTCCTATTCACGGTCGGCTGGCTGGTCGACGGCCGTCGTCTGGCCATCATGTGTTCGACCTTCTTCGCCTTCATCGCCCTCAGTGGCTTCTGGGCACCGGCGATGTACAGCTTCTACCAGCTCACGGTCGCCGTGTTCATCGCCGCCTCGATCGGGGTGCCGTTCGGCATCTGGGCGTCGGCGACGGATCGGCGCAACTCGGTCGTCCAGGTGTTCCTCGACGGCTTTCAGACGTTCCCGTCGTTCGTCTACCTGCTCCCGGCCATCATGTTCTTCACCGTTTCGGACACGGCGGTCATCTTCGCCGTCGTCTTGTCCGTGGGCGTGCCGGCCATCCGCTACACGATCTTCGGCATCCGTAACATTCCACACCACCTTGTCGAGGCGTCGACCATGTCGGGTTGCACCAAGCGCCAGGCCCTGTGGAAGGTGAAGGTGCCCCTGGCGGTGCCTGAGATCATGCTGGGAATCAACCAGACGATCATGTTCGGCCTCTTCATGGTCATGATCGGCGGCCTCATCAAGACGACTGGTCTCGCTCGTGAGTTGATCGAGGCTCAGCCCAATATCGACAGCGGCCGGGCCATCATCGCCGGCATGTCGGTCGCCGCGATCGGCATGTCGATCGACATGATCATCTCGGTGTGGGCCGACAAGCGCAAGAAGCAGTTGGGCCTGATCGACGCCTGACCTGGGGTTGGTCGAAGCCCGGAGGCTACGAGCGCACGCGTTCCTTGTCCGGGTCGTAGTGCGGGAAGCCGACAACGGTTGCCGGCAGGCGCTTCTGGTGGCCGTCCATTTTGCCGACCTCGACCTCGGTCCCGAGTTCGGTGTATTCGACGGCGAGGCGGGCCCGGGCGATGTTCTTGCGCAGGATCGGCGACCGCATGCCGCTGGTGACCACGCCGACCTGGTTGCGGCCCACGAAGACCCCGTCGCCGTTTCCGGCGACCTCGTCCCCGGTCAGTTCCAATCCGATGAGGGAGCGTTGCGGGTTGGCCTTGCGTTCGACCAGGGCATCGCGGCCGACGAAGTCGTCCTCTTTGGTCTTGATTGGCACGGTGAAGCCGATGCCCGCCTCGAAGGGGTCGGTCTGGTCGGTGAACTCGGAGCCGGCGAAGATGAGGCCGGCCTCGATCCGGAGCAGGTCGAGTGCCTCGAGCCCCATCGGGACCATGCCCCGGGGGCTGCCCGCCTCGAAGACGGCGTCCCAGACTGCAGGGGCGTCGTCGGGGTGGCAGAACACCTCGAAGCCCAGTTCGCCCGTGTAGCCGGTGCGCGACACCACCAGGGGAATGCCCTGGTCGTCGCCGATGCGAGCCACGGTGAGGCGGAACCAGCCCAACTCCTCGATGGTCGGCTGGTCGGGGCGGGTCCAGATGACCTCGCCGAGGATCTCGCGGCTGAGCGGGCCCTGTACCTGGATGTTGTGGAGTTGGTCGGTGGAGTTCCGGACGAAGGCGTGGAGGCCGCGTTCCTCGGCCTGCCTGCGTAGCCACAGCCCGCTCGCGTCGGCGCCGCCGATCCACCGGAAGTTGTCCTGGCCGAGGCGGTACACGGTGCCGTCGTCGATCATGCCGCCGGTGTCGTAGCACATGGCGGTGTAGACGACCTGTCCGACCGCCAGCTTGCGGATGTTGCGGGTGACGCAGGTCTGGAGCAGCAGTTCGGCGTCGGGGCCTACCACCTCGTACTTGCGCAGCGGGGAGAGGTCGATGACGGCGGCCTTCTCCCGGCAGGCCCAGTACTCGTCGAGGGCGCCATGCTTCGTGTACGTGTTGGCGAGCCAGTAGCCGGCGTACTCGGTGAAGTTTCGGGTGAGCTCGGAGGTTCGGGCATGGAATCCGGTCTCCTTGGTCAACTCGGGTTCGGCATCGGTGCTCATACGGAAGGCCGTCGCTTTCTTGAAGGTGTTCTCCGCCGGATAGACGCGGACGTGGATGTCGGTTGGGATCCAGCCGTTTGCGGCGTCGATGTCGCAGGGACACGCCGATGAGACGCACACCAGGTCGGTGAGCGCCCGGAGCAGGACGTAGTCGCCGGGTCGGGACCAGGGTTCTTCGAAGAAGATCTGGTTGTTGTCGTCGAGGTTGGTGTTGAAGAAGAAGTTGATGGCCTCCCAGCCCTTGCGGGGAGCCACGCCGAAGGGGGCCAGGACCCGGTTGAAGTTGTCGCTGCAGTTGATGTGGCCGGGGTAGCCCATCTCCTCGTAGTACCGGGGGTTGCAGGCCGTGTTGAAGGTGTCGTGGCGGCCGACCGTGTCCTGGACGATCTCGACCAGGGGTTGGCCGTCGGCGGCGTAGTACTTGGCGAACAGGCCCGGCATCGGGTAGCTCGACCCCATGAGGCTGCGGGTCATGGTGGCATCGAGGGCCTGTTCGACTCCGGCATCGAGGCCTGCGGTTGTGAAGACCTGCAAGTCGGAGCATTCGCGGCCCTCGACGTCGATGACCTGGATGAACTCGCCGGCGGCCACCTGGTAGGTGACTGCGGTGGCCTTCGGGATCCGGATGTCCTGGTTCTGGTCGGCCAGCGGGTCGGGGAGGACCTCCCTGCCGGGTTCGGGCAGCCGGGCCCGGTGGATCCAGACGATCACGTCGGTGGGCGGATTCTGCTCGTGGGGGAGCATTCGGGAGCCGGGCACGCCGACCACGCAGACGATGGGGGCCTGTGCCGTGAGGCTGGTGGTCTCGCCGGCGGGGGAGTCGGGTGCGAAGAGGTGGATCGCCTCGGCAGTGCCCAGGTCGATGTCCTGGGCGGCGAGGGCGTCGGCGACGCGTTGGGCGTCCTGTCGACCGTGCTCCCGGCCGTCGGCGAGGATGTCGGCGATGCCGGCGGCGGGAGCACCGCGCTCGACGCCGAGGAGTCCGGTGTGGCTGGCACCGGAGTGGTCGAAGGCGGCGACCTCGACGGGTTGGCAGCCCTCGGGGTCGACCACCTGGATCTCGTCGCCGGGCTCGAGCAGGAGGGCGGTGACGGCACCGCCCTTGACGCGGTAGCGCTCGGTGCCCGGGGCGATGTCGGCCAGGCCGGGGAGCAGCAGTCGGGGTTCGGTGTCAGTAGTCGTCACGCTGCTCATTAGCGTAGGCCTCTCAAGGCTCGTGCTGTCGAATGTTCCGATTCTGTCACCCGAAATGGTCGTTGACCAGCGGAGATACCGGAATTCGTCCCTGTGCCGGGTGGTCTAACGTCTGGGTCAAATTTTCACTGGCAGTGTGTGTAGTTGATGTATATGATATCTGAGTGAAGGCGGGTACGCCGTCTTCACTCAGATCGGAACCATCCACGAGCCAGGGGGAGACATGGCTACCGACATCGAACGATTCATCGAAGCTGAAGGGCGCCAGGACCAGGTCACCGAGATCCAGCGGCAGATCGAGGCCGAAGGCATCCAGTACCTCTACTGCCAGTTCGTCTCCGTCACCGGACGGATCATGGGCAAGGGCATCCCGGCCAAGCACTTCGGCACGATCGCCAACAAGGGCTTCCAACTCGTCTACGGCTCCACGGCCAACCTCTTCGTCGACCGGCATGGCCAGTACATCGGCTACGGCCCCGAGTCGCGCGAGCTGGTCGGCGTCGCCGAGACCGAGACCTTCTGCAAGCTCCCCTGGGACCCCAAGACCGCCCGGGTCTTCTGCACCCTCTTCCGTGGACGCGAGGAGGAGGTGGACGGGGGGATGTTCCTCACCTCGGACTGCCGCGGCAACCTCAAGCGAATCCACACCGAGTTCGAGAAGAAGTTCGACCTGCACCTGCGGGCCGGCACCGAGCCTGAGATGATGTGGCTCAAGGCCGACGCTGACGGCAAGCCCACTGTCGAGGGCCTGACCAAGCCGAACTGCTATCACATCGACCAGTTCGCCGAGTTGCAGCCACTCATCCATAGGGTGGTCGAGTACAGCGAGGCCATGGGCCTCGACATGATCCAGGGCGACCACGAGGACGCTCCCGGCCAACTCGAGTTGAACTTCAACTTCGACCGGGCCGAACTCACCGCCGATCGGCTCACCACCTACCGTCAGATCTGCAAGCAGGTCGGACGAGAACTCGGTGCCTTCCCCTGCTTCATGCCGAAGCCGTTCATGGGTGTGTCGGCCAATGGCTGTCACCACAACATCTCCCTGTGGACCGGCGAACCCGACGAGGGTGGCGAGAACAAGTTCATGCCCGAGGGCGACAACCCCCAGATCCCCGGAGCGATCGGGATGAAGGCCATCGGCGGGATCATGGAGCACCTCGATGCGCTGACCTGCCTGGGGTCGCCAACCGTCAACTCGTACCGACGACTCTGGGACACCGGTTTCTGGGCACCAGTCTTCGCCGACTGGGGATTCCAGAACCGCACCACCGCCCTGCGCATCAGCGCCCCGGGCCGCTTCGAGTACCGGTCCGTGGACTCGGCGGTTAACCCCTACCTCTCCTTCGCGGGTCTCCTCAAGGCCATAGAGGATGGGCTGGATCGCAACCTGGATCCCGGCCCGCCAGAGGAGCGCAACATCTACGAGGCCATGGAAGAAGGCAAGGAAGTCAAGAAGATTCCGATGAACCTTGGCGAGGCCCTGGAGGCTCTGAGGGCCGACGAGGTTGTCAAGAGCGCTCTTCCCAATGAGATGTTCAAGGTCTTCGAGCACTACAAGCGCGATGAGTGGGAGCGCTTCATGCACACTGTGACCGACTGGGACGTCGCCGAGTACCTCGACATCCTCCCGTAGGCGCACCCGGCCACCGGATCAACTCCGGCCGACCCCCAGGAGACACCAAACATGTGTGGCATCGCTGGCATCATCCATCGTGATGGGCCCTCGGACATGGGCGTGGAGATCACCAAGATGCTCCAGTCCATGAAACACCGCGGTCCCGACTCGACCGGTTACGCCCTTTACAGCGAGCCCGACGACCTCGTGACAATCCGGTTCATGCTCGCTGAGCCGAAGGAGTACGGCGGATTCGGCATCCACGAACGGTTGGAGCGAGGCCGGGCCGAGGTCGAATCACGGCTCGCCAAGATCGGCGCCGACCTGGCGACGATCCACAGCGACACCGGCTACGCCTTCCGCGCCACGGTTCGCTATGACGGCGACCTCAAGCCGCTGGCCGACTACCTCGAGGACATTCCAGGGTGCAAGGTGCTCTCGCTCGGGAACTCCCTCGAGATCGTCAAGGACCTCGGCGACGCCATCACGGTGCAGGAGCAGTACAGCCTGGCGGGCATTCGCGGTACCCACGGCATCGGCCATGTGCGCATGGCGACCGAGTCCGACGTCGACCTGGCCAGCGCTCACCCCTACTGGGCGTACCCCTTCGCCGACGTGGCGGTCGTCCACAATGGCCAGCTCACCAACTACCACCAGTGGCGACGCCGCCTTGAGCGTTCCGGCCACAGGTTCCAGTCCGAGTGCGACTCTGAGATCATCGCCGTGTACCTCGCCGAGAAGCTCGAGGGCGGCATGGACCTCAACACTGCCATGAAGTACAGCCTCGACGACTTCGACGGAGTCTTCACCTATCTGGTTGCCACCAGCAACGCACTCGGAATCGCCAAGGATGAGATGGCGGCCAAGCCACTGGTGCTGTTCGAGAGCGACGACCTGGTGGCCATGGCCTCCGAGGAGATCGCCATCCGTGCCCTGGTCGGCCGCGAGGTCGACACCAGGGATCCCTTCGAGCGGGAGGTACTCACGTGGCAGGTCTGACCAAGAGCGGCGTCGTCTACGACGCCCGGGGGCTCGTCGAGCCGGATCCCGAGCCGCCGATGACGGCCGAGATCGACGGCGACCGGGCTGTCATCGACGCCACCGACCTGACGACGCGCAAGATCAACCTCGAACTCAAGCGCATCGTGTACGACGAGGGCGTCAACGACGTCACGATCGTAAACCCCGGCTCCAAGCACTCGCTGGGTGTCGGCATCCTCAAGCGCTGCCGCATCACCTTTGAGGGCAGCCCCGGCTGGTACGCCTGCGGCCTGATCGACGGCCCCGAGGTTCAGATCAACGGCAGGGTCGGTTGGGCGCTGGCCGAGAACATGATGTCCGGCACCGTGGTCGTTGAAGGCCCCGCCGGATCCCTGACAGGTGCTGCCCTGCGCGGTGGTGACCTGGTCATCAAGGGCAACGTCGGCGCCCGTACCGGCATCGACCAGAAGGGCGGCACGATCATCGCCCTCGGCAGCGCCGGCATCAACACCGGGTTCATGATGCAGCGTGGCCGCCAGATCATCTGCGGCGACGCCAACGACGGCCTGGGCGACTCCATGTACGACGGCACCATCTACGTCGGCGGCAACATCGCCTCGCTCGGCGTGGACTGCGTACCCGGCGAGATGGACGAGGCCGACCACGAGTTCATCAACCGCAAGTTCGAGATCTACGGACTCGGTACACCACCTGACCTCAAGAAGTTCGAGTGCGGCAAGGTGCTCCACAACTACGACGCGCTGGAGCCCTCCGAGCGCAAGCTCGTCCTCTAGGAGATAGCAACGATGCCAGAAGCCAACGACATCAAGGGCGTCGACGTCCAGATCGACACCAACCGCCCGACCGACGTGATCGGCAAGAGCAAGATCTTCACGCCGGAGGTCATCAACGACATCCACGTGAAGGCCGAACTCGGCCGCTACCGCATGCGGGGCTTCTCGATCTTCAAGAAGATCCCGCACTGGGATGAACTGGTATTCCTGCCCGGCACGCTGACCCGATTCGTGATCGAGGGCTACCGAGAGAAGTGCGAGACCAAGACGGTCATCGGCGGCCGCTTCGCCGCCAACCCCCTTGAACTCGACATCCCCGTGTACATCACCGGCATGAGTTTCGGTGCGCTCTCGATCGAGGCCAAGATGGCACTCGCCAAGGGTGCCTCGATGGCCGGCACGGCCACGTGCTCGGGTGAGGGCGGCATGATCCCGCCGGAGCGCGACCTCTCGACCAAATGGTTCTACCAGGTCATCCAGAGCCGTTACGGCTTCAACCCGCACCACCTGATGCTGGCCGACGCCGTCGAGTTCTTCATCGGCCAGGGCTGCAAGGTCGGCCTCGGCGGCCACCTCATGGGCCAGAAGGTCACCGAACAGGTGGCCGAGATGCGTTCGCTGCCCGCCGGCATCGACCAGCGCTCCCCGGCCCGCCACCCCGACTGGATCGGTCCCGATGACCTGTCGCTCAAGATCCAGGAGATCCGCGAGGCCACCAGTTACCAGATCCCGATCCAGCTCAAGCTGGGATCGTCGCGGGTCTACGACGACGTGCGAATGGCCGCCAAGTGCGGCCCTGACTCCATCTACCTGGATGGGGCCGAGGGTGGGACCGGTGCGGGCCCTCACCTCGCCACAGAGGAGACGGGCATCCCGCTGATGGCCGCCATCCCCGAAGCCCGTCGGGCGCTCGAGGACGTGGGCCTGGCCGACGAGGTTGATCTAGTCGTCGCCGGTGGCATTCGCAACGGCGGAGACGTCGCCAAGTGTCTGGCGTTGGGCGCCAAGGCCGTGGCGCTCGGCACCTCCGCCCTGATGGCCCTCAACTGCAACAAGCACATCGAGGGCGTCACCGACTACGAGGGCACCATCGGCGTACCGGCCGGCGAGTGCTACCACTGCCACACCGGTCGTTGCCCGGTGGGTGTCGCCACCCAGGATGTCGAACTGCGCAAGCGCCTCGACGTCGAGGAGGCTGCCCTTCGCGTCTACAACTTCCTGCACACCCTCACGATGGAGGTCCAACTGCTGGCCCGTGCCTGCGGAAAGACTGACATCCACAGCCTGGAGCCCGAGGACCTGGCGGCACTCACCTATGAAGCCTCCGCCATGGCCAAGGTGCCGCTGGCCGGCACCACCTACATCCCGGGCGTCAGCGAGGAGCGGGCGCTGCAGGATATGAAGGACCTGATGGCCAAGGGCCTCACCCAGGCCGGGAACTAGGAGACTGCCATGGCACAGAAGTCAGCCTCCATCGACGCCGAGGAACTCGCTGGCAGGCGGTTCGAATACCAGGAGGACAGGTCCCTGGTCGAGGACCTCGACCTGATGGACCTCACCCCTGGCAAGGACCTGAACTGGCTCGAGGACATCCGCCTGCTCGAGGAGGACGAAACGCCGGCCGTGTTCGACCGCAATTCGAATTCGTTCATCAAGATCTACTTCGACATTCCGGAGGGTCGTGAGGACGAGTTCGCACGCAAGGTCCTGATGAAGCACCTCGTCTCAGGCAATTCCTACGGCATCCAGCTCAAGGAGAAGCACTGCAAGTTCCATCAGGTCGAGTTGGGCCCTTGGGTTGCCGACTCCAAGTCGGTCGGCGACAACTACACTCCGCCGGTGCTCGAGGGTTGGGAGCCCCCGGCCCACTGAGCGCCGCATTCTCTTACAGTCCGGCCTGGGTGATGATCCGATCGGCAGGCCCCGCAAAGGATTCCACGCCATGACGCACTCAGATGACTTTCCGGAGTCCATCCGTTACTGCATTATCGGCGCCGGTATCCACGGCCTGTCGACGGCTTGGCACCTGGCCGAGGAACTCAAGGCGAGCGGTAAGGGCGACGGATCGGACATTGTGGTCATCGAAAAGGCCCATGCAGGTGCTGGACCGTCTGGCATTGCCTGTGGCGTGGTCCGCAACAACTACTTCCAGCCCGCCATGCGGGAGTTGATGGCCCACTCGGTCGAGGTGTGGGAGTCGGATCCCGAGGCGTTCGAGTACCACCCGGTCGGCTACCTCCAGATCTCCTACGAGGAGATGCGTTCCGACGTGGCGACGATCGCCGCCCAGCAGGAGGCCATCGGCTACGAGTCGGTCTTCGTCGAGGGCGAGCAGGAGACCCATAGCTACATGAAGGGCATCTTCGACGACTGGCGCTGCACCGGCGTCACCAGTGTGCTGCACGAGAAGAAGGGCGGCTACGCCCACAACATGGCGACTGTGGAAGGCCTCCTCGCGAAGGTCAAAGCCCATGGGGTTGCGGTGGTGACCGACACCCTGGTCACCGAGTTGGCGGTCAATGGTGGTTCGGTCACCCACGTCGTCACCAACCGGGGCATGATCCAGGTCGAACATGTCGTGGCTGCTGCCGGCCCATGGGTCCCCAAACTGTGGGAGATGTTGGACCTACCCGAGACCACCGGCGTTCTCGTAGCGGGTGAGGTCTTCGAACTTCCAACCTGGCAGTTCTGGGCACTGCAGGAGGGAACCCTCGACGTGGACCCCGGCTATCTCATGAACAACGAAGGAAACATGCCACCCGTGGTCCACGTTGATGCAGACGCACCGCTCTACGACGAAGAGGGCACCCTTCTAGTCGATGGTAAGTGGGGTATCTACTACAAGCCCGACTTCAACTTCGGCGGCGTGCAGGGCGGCTATATGCCCTACCGCGTCGATCGGCCTTGGCAGGATGTGGCCATCGACCCCTATGGACCCGCCAGTCCTGATTTCGTAGTGGGTAGCGATTTTCGCGCGATTTGGGCTGCAGGCCTTTCACACTGCCAGGCACGGTTCGAGGGGATGGCCGGCTTGATGAGTCATTCTCCGTCGGGTGGTATTGGCGCCTTCACTCCTGACAACTTCCCCGTTTTCGACACCTTCTGCGAGAACGTCTACGTGATCGCCGACTCCAACCACGGGTTCAAGATGATCGGGGTCGGTGCACTGGTAGCCAAGGAACTGCTCGGTAATACCCAGGCGCTTCTGGAGCCGTTCCGCTACTCGCGGTACGCCGAGGGCCGACTGCACCCGGTCAGCAACTCGCCCTACCCCTGGAGTTAGCAGAGAGTTTCCGGTCCGCTCAGTCCTGCGAACCGGGCGCCCGCTCGAACAGGCCTCGGTCGACCTCGGTCGGCCATGGCTCGCCCAGGAGCCTTCCGGCTGCAAGTTCACCAAGGGCGGGAGCGCACTTGGCGGCGTAGCCGTTGCCGCCGATGAGGGCGCTGACCCGGCCGGTCAGGTCGTCGATGACCGGATGGCCCGACGGCGTGTAGGTGGTGACGCAGGGGACCGTCTGGCGTCGGACGACCTCGAGGTCGGGGAACAGGTCGCGGAGCAGTCGTTCCTGGTGGGCGGCGTCCTCGAGGTTGCCGTCGGTGCGGAACCAGTCGGCGATGCGGTCGGCGCCGAGTTCCTGCCCCTGGTGTGAGACGCCGATCTTGACCACGATCCGCCCGTCCGGTCCGGCCTTCGGGGGGAGCACGAAGCAGTGGCGGTCCTCGTCGGTCGGCTTGACGATGAGGCTGGGGAGGTCGACAAGGCGTTCGGCGTCAGCGGGGGAGGGTTCCACGTGGAGCATGGTGTGGGTGCCGATGGTCAGGCCCAGGTCGCCGGCCGGGGTGTCGCCGTGGGCGAAGAACGGCCCCGTGGCGAGTACCACCCGATCGGCGTGGAACGTTCCCGCCGACGTCTCGAGTTCGACGACGGTGCCCCGTTCGACCACCGAGTCGACGAGGGCGTCGACGACGGTCCCCCCGGCCATGGCGCAGGCCGTGCCCTCGGCGCGGACGTACGCCCGGGGGTCCAGGTGCCCGGCCCCCGGCCCCTGAAGGATCCCGTCCAGGCCGTCCGGGAGTTTCAGGTGGGCGAAGGCGGCCCGTAGGCCAGCCGGGTCGTGTCGGGTGCAGTCGAGGTCGAAGCGGGCGCTGGCCCCGGCCAGCAGGTCGACCTCGTCGGGCGGGGCGATCCAGAGGTGGCCCACCTCGGTCAGGATCCCCTCGCCGGTCGTCGCCTCGAGGCGTCGGAAGTCGTCGAGTGCCCGGTGGCCCAGCCAGGCCCTGAGCGGGTCGGGGTCGATCACACGCGTGATGCGGGTGTCGTCGTGGTGGCTGGCGAAGACCCCGTCGTGGGTACGGCGGTCGGCGGGCTCACCCTGTCCGATCAGGAGGACGGTGCAGCCGGCCTCTGCCAGGAGTCGGGCACAGGGGCTCCCGAGCATCCCCCGTCCGACGACCGCGACATCGACGTGCCCGGTGTTCACCGGTTGACCGGGGTGGTGGCGGCGTTCAGTCGCCGGGTGCCGAGGCACGGACCTCGGCGAACATGTTCCAGACGAGGAACACAACGGCTGTCGTCGCCGCTAGTGCTCCGACGAGGGGACCCATGCTTCTCAGGGTCTCGCCGTTTTCCAGCCACTGGCGCCAGAGAACGGCGGCAGAAAACCCCGCGGTAATCCAAGAAAGGCGATTACCGAGTCGGATCGTCACGATCGTCGCTATGGCGGCAAACAGGACGAGCTGCCCATCGCCGACCTGGATTCCTCGAAGGGTCCTGCCGTCGTCGACCACCCAGGGCAGCAACAGCGAGATGACGATGAGGGCGGCGGCGACCTCCGCAATTCGGAGGCGCACCGCCGCCGTCATCTAACTATCTTTTGATGGGGACTAGCAACACGTCCCGCCACCACCAACGACGTTGACCGCGATGATGACGAACACGATGCACAGAACTGACAGGATCAGCATCCCATGCTCGTAGCTCTTCTTATGGGTGTGGTTCTCCGGGAACTCGACCTGCTTACCGGCCATCTCACTCACCTCCCATCGGTGCGCTCGGCGCGTTTCGGGCCGCCAGGCGGGCAGCTGCGTGGTTGAGGTTCCGATCCTCACTTCTGATGATGTGGATGAGGCTCACGAGGAACGCTGCGATTCCGAGGACCGTAAGCACTTGGATCATGCCTGGTTTGTCGGCCCATGTGTAGATCGCACTGTTGGCTTCGAGAGCCTCCGCCCAATCGGCATAGGGAAAGGTGTCCATATCTTTTCACACTCCTTTTCAGATTGAACTGTCGATGTTGTTCTCTGCCAACTCACGTAGGGCCTTCGACTTGCGGGTCGCCCAGATGCCCGCCGCCAGCACGACGGCGTACATCAGCGCGATGGCCCCGATGAGTTCAAGCATCGATCAACCTCGGATGAGTTGGTTGGCCGCATGGGCGAGCACCGGTCCTGCCGGAACTTCGCTGCCGTCGGCTTCCACGATGATCTCTTCGCTGGCGGCGAAGTCCGGATAGAAGTCGCCACCAAATTCGGCGACGTCGAGACCTTCGAGCTCGACCTCAGGCGGTACTCGGAGCAGGTTCCCCTGCTTGAGCAGCCACGAGATGATGTAGCCGGAGAGGAAGGCCAACGACAAGAGGGCGGCGATGCCGACCAACTGGCCGAGGATGGTGACCCGGATGTTGCCCGAGAAACTACCGGTGGGGTAGCCGCTGGCGAAGATGCCCATGAGCAGGACGCCCAGGAACCCAGTCCAACCGTGGACTGCGACCGCTCCGACGGCGTCGTCGACCCGCATCTTCTCCTGTTGCCAGGTGCCGATCCAGACTGCGAAGGCGGCGCCCAGCATGGCAAGCAGGTAGGTCAGCGATGGGGCGTACACATCCGCGCCGGATGACACGGCGATCACGCCGGCCAGACCGCCGGAAAGCGTCCAGAACGGATCGCCCTTCGAGCAGATGTATCCGCTCATGAAGCCACCGGCGAAGGCGACGGTGATCGTGAACGTGATGGCACCCAGCGTGGTCGGGTTGTAGTAGATGTTGTTCCAACCCGGGGCCTCGCCCGGCAGCACTGCCAGACACGCCGCGTAGAAGGCGTAGAACGCCGTGAAGATGATCATGAGGCCCATGAGGGTCATGTGGAGGTTGTGGGGCTTGAAGGCCCGTGCCCCCCCATTGTCATCGAATGCACCGATCCGTGGTCCGAGGTTGAACAGCACCCCGAGGGCGAAGAGCCCTGCGATGCCGTGTACCACGCCCGAGGCGGCGAAGTCGTGGAACCCGAAGTGGACGACCAGCCAGCCGTGCCAACTCCAGCCCCAGGCGGCGCCCAGGATCCACACGAACGCACCCAGGAACACGGTGAGCACGAGATACGCCGAGATGCGGATGCGCTCAATGGTGGCGCCCGACATGATCGAACCGGTGGTCCAGGAGAACAGCAGGAACGCTGCCCAGAAGACGGCCATGACGTGGTCGCCGATGTTGGGACCCATCAACTCGCCCCATGGGATGCCCCAAGCGCACTCCGCTCCGTGGATGGGGTTGTTGGGCGTTGGGATGAATCCCCCGGAGAAGCAGAAGTAGGTATACCAGCCGGCGTAGTAGAAGGCCGGTGTCACCACAGCGATGGTCATGATGTTCTTGACGGCTGTCGACATGACGTTCTTGCGTCGGCTGACACCGGCTTCGTAGCTCATGAACCCCACGTGGAGGAACCACATGAAGACCACGGTGACGAAGTAGTAGTTCTCGATGAAAATGTCGTCGCCCATCATTGTGCTAACACCTCCTTGTCGAGGCTTGTTGCGGGCATGGCCATGGCGTTGTCTCCCCTTGATCGTGTGACGATTGAAGCCAAGCGTTGCATGGGACCTCGAACAAGGGCCGAGTCACGTTCAACTTCGTGTATGACAGCGGTCACAGTAGCATCAAGAAACCGCCCATTCCATGAAACGTTTTCCTTGAGGGGAAAAACGTATTTGAGAATGTTGGGGTTTAGGGGTCGCTGTGCTTGTCGAGAACCTCGCCGGTCTCTGCGTGGACCTCCACCGCCGTCCGACGTTCGAATCCATCCCCGCCGTCCTTGGCCTCGATCCAGAACGTGATTCCCCACACCGCCGTTGGGGGAAAGCCCTGGCGGCCCAGTTCAGCATTGGTCTTTTCCGGCACGAAGTCGATCTGCTGACGCGCGATTCGGATCGCTTCGTCGCGCTCGACTGTGGTCTTCCCCAGACATCCTCCGAAGTAGCCAGTGGTGATGATGACGGCGAGGACGATGAACATCTTGGCGGCGGTGGACGAATTGCGGATCGGATTCATCGTGCGCTGCGCTTCTGCCAGGCGACCCATCCCCGGAGGACGATGTAGGCCGGGACGTGGGCCATGCCCACGACCGAGACCCACCACATGGTGAGCCGCCGGTCGTAGCCCTGTTCGCGGGCCTCCCAGAACGTCAGGCCCAACGCTCCCAGGAGCAACACGAAATAAAGCCCTTCCTCGTGCAGGCCGAGAAGCCACAAGATCCCCATGAACGATGTTCCTCTCGTCGTCTGCGGGCGCAGGCTAGGCGAGACGACCTGCGTCTCGCACACCCTCCACCGAAATCAGGGCCGGCGGGATCCGGGTGCTCACCGCGGCTGCCCCAGTTCGTGGACCCAGCGTGGTAGGCCGGCGGCCTTGACCGTGTTGGCGAACAGCCAGACGTCGGTGATGGGCCCCACCCCTCCGGGTACCGGGGAGATGGCCTCGGCCCTGCTCGCCACGCCGTCGTAGTCGAGGTCTCCGACGAGGCGCACCTTGCCGGTCTCGGGATCGGTGACCGGGTTGATGCCGATGTCGATGGCGATCACGCCGTCGCGGACGTCGTCGGCTCCGATGAGGTTCGGCACGCCGGCAGCGACGATCAGGACGTCGGCCTGCCTGGCGAAGTGGCGCATGCGGCCGTGTTCATCGCACCAGCGGTCGCAGGAGATCACGGTGGCGTGTCGTTCGAGTCCGAGCCACATGCCCGGCTTGCCAACGTTGTTCGAGCGCCCGACCCACACGATCGTCGACTGTTCGTAGAACTCCGACGGCTTGCGGCCCGAGTCGAAGAGGTAGCGGTCGAGCATGTGGAACGCCGCCGCCGGGGTGGACGGGGTGAAGCGGGGCTCTCCCAGGGCGACGAGACCGGCGTTCCACGGGTGGACGGCCTCGATGTCCTTGAGGGGGTCGAGGCGCCGGTAGAGGGCCTCCTCGGGGATCTGAGGCGGGAGGGGCCGCAAGATCAGGATGCCCGAGATACGGGGATCGGCGTTGAGGGCCCCGAGCGTGGCCAGTACCTCGGCGAGTTCGACGTCGGCCGGGAGGTAGCGATGGTCGTAGTGGCATCCGATGCCCTCGGCCAGGTGACGAAGCCGACGTTCGTAGGCCGCTGCGCCGTAGTCGTCCCCGACAAGCACCGTGCCGAGCCCCGGTGCACCGTGCTCGGAGCAGGCAATGTCCTCGCGCAGCGACATCAGCAACTCGGCGGCGATCGCCCCTCCGTCGATGACCGTTGCAGGCATGGTTCTGGACACTATCCCCGGGCCAGGGCGTCCTATTGCGTCGTGCCCGGCGTGTTCCGGAACCGCACCCCTGAAGGCCGGGGCTCGCCGCAGCGTTCGAGGGCTGCGGCCCATGCGGGCGAACTTCCCATTGCGGTACGCAGGACGCCGGTCACGGCACGCCCTCCCGTACGGGCGCCGCGGTGGGTCCGTACGCCGATCGACTCCTGGAGTCGGGGTGGGATCGTGGCCACGGCGGCGTGGAGGAGTCGGTGGTAGGCGAACCGGGTGGGCCACGGCAACCGGGGGCCGGTCAGGAAGGCGATGGCGTCGGCGGCGGCGGGTGACGGGGCGACCGCAGGGTGCCCGGCCAGCCAGGCGGAAAGCTCGGCGGCGGTGTCGGGAAGCGGCGAGACGCCGAGTCGTTCGCCGAGTCGGACCTGTTCGGCCACGTAGGCGTCGGCATCGGCGTCGGACACGGGTGTCGCACCGTAGGCCCGACGTGCAGCGAGGAAGGAGTCGACGAGGGCGTTGTGGACCCATGCTCCCATACCCGGGTCGGCGGCGTCGTAGGAGAACCCACGGTGCGAGGTGCCGCTTACGGGTCGGTGTGCGGCCCGGACGACCCCGAGAGCTGTATCCACCTCGGGGAGTGACCCGTATGTCGTGGCCGTGACGTAGGCGGCGGTGCGCGAGAGCCGTCCCAGCGGATCCTCCCGATAGGCGGAGTGGTCGCCGACCCCGGCGACCACCTCGGGGTGGGCGGCCTGTACGAGGAGGGAACGGATGCCGCCGACGAACGCAGCGGGATCGCTCATGAGCCACCAGGTGACCGAACCGGGACCGAACAGCCCGGGATCGCCGCGGTGGTCGAAGGTGTCCGCCAGCGGATCCGGTGCGTGGCTGAAGAGCCCGGTGGCCGACTCTGTGATGCGCTCCCGCCAGCCCGGGCTCACCGCAGGCGGGTAGAGGGCATCGACCGGAGGCCACCGTCCGCCAGTTCGGCCACGGCCGGAACCGGGTCGGGGTCGGCGAAGAACTGCGGGTCGTCCGGCACGAACGCCAGCGTCTCTCCGTCGACCGTCCACCAGGAGGCCTCGAGGGCGATGCCGTTGGGGTCGTGGAAGTAGATGGACCGCAGGATGTCGTGGTCGACCACGGGGGTGACCTCACAGCCGAAGGCCACGAGCCGCTGCTGGAGGGCGATCAGGGCCGCCTCGTCGTCGAGGCCGAACGAGACGTGGTCGAACTGGATGGCCCGTGAGGAGGATGCCCCGGCCGGCTTGGCGAAGGTCTCGGCACCGGGAACCTCGAAGAAGGCGATGGCGTTGCCGGGTCCGAGTTCGAAGAAGTAGTGCCGCATCGGCCCGGCGCGCAGGGTGGCGACGAGCGGCATGCCGAGGACTCCGACGTAGAAGCGGACCGTCGTGTCCATGTCGGGCGTGACCATTGCGAGGTGGTGCACGCCGCGCCAATCGGGGTCGGCCTGCCCGTCGAGCACCGTGGCAGCCCGGACGGTCTTGTCGACGGCGTGCTCCATGTGCCCAGTCTCGCAGCACCGTCCGCCGACCGCCACCTGCCTGGTCAGCCGTCGGTGGTGGAGGCCTCTTCCTCGACGGGCGCCGTGGTGGTCGGGGCGGACAGGCCCTCCTGGCCCTCGGGCAGTACGAGGAACTCGATGCGGCGGTTCCGTGCCTTGCCCTCCCGGGTGACGTTGTCGGCCACCGGGTCGTATTCGCCCATGCCGAGTGGGGTGAGGCGCTCGGCCTCGACGCCTCGGGCGATCAGTTGGGCGCGGACCGCCTCGGCCCGGATCCGCGACAGGGTGAGGTTGGCGTCCTCCTCGCCGTCGCTGTCGGTGTGGCCGATGATCTGGACGCGTACCGAAGGGTTGGCGACGAGGAACTCGGCGATCAACTCGAGGGTGGGGACCGAGTCCTCGGTGATGCGGTCGCCGCCGCTCCCGAACTGGATCGGCGTCCGGGCCGCCGCTGCGCTCAGGCGGGCCTGGAGGAGCAGGTCTGCCTGGTTGGCGGGCAGGTCGGGCGACTCGTCCTCGGGGACCACCTCTTCCACGATGGGCGCCGGCACGACGATCAGGTTCTCGACCCCGACGACACTGGATTGCGCCTGGGCGACCCGGGTTGCAGCCACCTTGAGGTCGTCGGAGGCCAGCCGTCCACGGAGCACGACGGTCCAGTCGACCACCTGCACCTCGACCGTCGGCAGCCCTGCCCGGACCATCGCCGCCTGGACCTGGCTGGAGAGGTCCTGTTGCTCATCGACGGGGCCCTCGCTCCCGGTGCCGCCGACGGCGACGACGACGAAGAATCCGATCAGCAGGACGACGAGGAGCAGGGTCCGTCGCTCGGCGACCAGTTCGGTGAGGCGACTGCGTCGGGGTGGCCCGTGGCCACGCGTTCCGCCATGGCGTCGGCCGGCGCCGAATCCCGGCCCCATGCGGCGGTCGCGACGTCCTCGGCGGTCGCGCGGGTCGCGCATCCAGCCCGTCATCGGCTGCCGGTCATGGGTGGTCGCTTCCGGTGTCGATGCCTCCAGCCTGCCGGATCGGACGGCTGGTCACGCACGTGGCTCCCTCACCGGCCCCTTCGACCGGTCAGAGTCCGGAAATCAGACCTCGGCGAGGGGGGAGACGACCTCTTCGCCGAATCGGGCGAGGGACTCCTCGGGGTCTCCCCAGAACAGGAAGGCGGGGACTATCAGGCGGGTGACGCCCTTGGCGGCCAGTTCGGCGGCCCGGTCGACGGCAGAGGCGTCCATGACACCCTCGCCGCCCCAGATGACCTCGATGTCCGCCGGGTCGCGGTTGTGGGCCTCCGCTTCGCGGTGCATCGCGTCGAGCAGGGCGTCGAGGTCGCCCTTGGCGGGGAAGAAGCCGTCGCCTAGGCGGCCGGCTCGACGGGCAGCGGCCTCGCTGTGGCCGCCGACGATGATCGGAACGGATCCGTTGGCGGGCTTGGGGTTGCTCGACACCTGGTCGAACGACGTGAACTCGCCGTCGAACGACACCTTGTCGCCGCTCCAGAGGGTGCGCATCGCGGCGACGTACTCGTCGGTGCGGGCGGCCCGGTGTTCCCACGGGATGCCGAGGGCATCGAACTCCTCGCGCAGCCAACCCACGCCGATGCCGAGGTCGACTCGGCCGCCGCTCATGGCGTCGAGGGTGCCGAGTTCCTTGGCCAGCACGACCGGGTTGCGCTCGGGGAGGATGAGAATGCCGGTGGCGAGGCGCAGTCGGGTGGTGTGGGCGGCGGCCCAGGTCAGCCAGATGAGGGGATCGGTGAGCGGAGTGTCGGACGCCATGGCCATCTTCCCGCTGTCGTCGTAGGGGTAGGCCGACTGGTAGGCCTCGGGGAAGACGACGTGTTCGACAGTCCAGAGGGCATCGAAACCGGCGGCCTCGGCGTGGGTGGCGATGGCGGTACAGCCCTCGGCGGTACCGAACGGACCGGCGTTGGCGAACATGATGCCGACTTTCATATTGGTATCCAGTCGTCGAGGGAGAGTTCCTGAGTCTCGCGGTGTGTCTAGCGGCCCTGCCAGTCGGGCGGTCGCTTCTCGGACCATGCCCGGCGGCCCTCGGCGGCGTCGTCGGTGGCGGCGGCCACCCGGCGCATGGTCTCGCCGAAGCGGACGGCCTCGGCCCAGGGCATCGTGGCGGTGCGCGTCGCCACCTCCTTGGTGGCCCGGGCGGCCAGCGGGGCGGCCCGGCAGAGGCGCCCGGCGAGTGCCCGTGCCTCGTCCATGACCTGGTCGCCGGGCACGACCTTCCAGGCCAGGCCGATCTCCCTCGCCCGCTCGGCGTCGATGGGCTCGCCGGTGAGGAGGAGCTCCATGGCGTCGGCCCAGGCGACCTTCCGGGGCATGCGGATGGCCCCCACGATGGTGGGGATGCCGATGGTGACCTCGGGCCAGGAGAAGGTGGCGTGGTCGGCGGCGATGACGAAGTCGCAGGCGGCGGCGGCGGTGAGCCCGTAGCCGATGCAGTGGCCGTTGACGGCGGCGATGGTGGGCTTGAACACCTCGAGGCCCGACTCGAAGGAGTTCACGGTGGGCATCTCCCAGAAGGTGCCGGGGAACTCGCCGACCGATCCGGTGCCGTCCCTCAGGTCGGCTCCGGCACAGAACGCCTTGTCGCCGGCGCCGGTGACGATCCCGACCCAGGCCTCCTCGTCGGCGACGAAACGCTCCCAGGCGGCGTTGAGGTCGCGCCGCAGGGCGCCGTTGACGGCGTTGAGCGCCTCGGGCCGGTTGTATGTGATCGTGGCGACGTGCCCGAGCCGTTCGTACGTGGCGGCCTCGCCGTGCGGCCCGTCGTGTTTGGAATCACCCATCCCCGGACGGTAGCGGAGGGTTGCAAGGCTGGACTCGCCGGACCGCTGAAGTCCCGCCTAGAATCTGACGGACCGTCAGAAACTGGACATTGCATGACCGACACCGCTGCACGCACTCCTATCCCCCGGATCATCAGCGTCGACGACCACATCGTCGAGCCGCCCCACCTCTGGCAGGCCTGGCTGCCCGAAAGGTTCCGCGAGCGCGGTCCCCGCGTCGAACGTCGGCGCCTCGGCGAGATGAAGTGGGTGGGCGGCGCCAAGATGTACGAGTACGAACTCGACGTCCCCGACGCCCCGTGGTGCGACGTCTGGTTCTTCGAGGACCTCGTGCATCCCAACAAGCGCCACGTGGCCGCCGTCGGCTTCGACCGCGACGAGATGACGCTCTCGCCCATCACCTACGACGAGATGCGACCCGGCTGCTACGAGCCGAAGGCCCGGGTGGCCGACATGGCCGCCAACCACGTCGACGTGTCGCTGTCGTTCCCGACCTTCCCCCGCTTCTGCGGCCAGACCTTCTGGGAGGCCTCCGACCACGAACTCGGCCTCGCCTGCGTGAAGGCCTACAACGACTTCATGGTCGAGGAGTGGTGCGGTGACTCGGGCGGGGCGCTGGTGCCGCTCATCATCATCCCCCTCTGGGACGTCGACCTGGCCGCCGCCGAGGTGCGCCGCAACGCCGAGCGGGGCTGCCACGCCGTGTGCTTCTCGGAGATCGCCCCCAACCTCGGGCTGCCGTCCATCCACACGGGTTACTGGGACCCCTTCTTCGCCGCCTGCGCCGAGACCGGGACCGTCGTGTGCATGCACATCGGCTCGTCATCGAAGATGCCGGCCGCCTCGCCCGATGCCCCACCGGCGGTCGCCGCCTCGCTGAGCTTCAACAACGCCATCGCCTCACTCAGCGACTTCCTGTTCTCGGGCGTGCTGGTGCGGTTCCCCGAACTGGTCCTGGCCTACAGCGAGGGCCAGATCGGCTGGATCCCCTACATCCTGGAGCGGGCCGACGACGTCTGGAAGGAGCATCGGGCGTGGGGTGGCGTGGCCGACCTCGTTCCGGAGCCGCCGTCCACCTACTACTACCGGCAGGTCTACGGCTGCTTCTTCCGGGACAACCATGGTCTCGCCTCGCTCGACGAGGTCGGGGTCGACAACATCACGTTCGAGACCGACTATCCGCACACCGACTCCACCTGGCCGGACACGAAGCAGGTGGCCGAAGACATGATGGGCCACCTGCCCGCCGACGTGGTGTGGAAGATCGTGCGGGGCAACGCTGCCCGGATGCTCCACCTCGACATCGAGGCGCCTCCCAGGCCCTGATTCCCGGCGGACCTCCCCCGGCTCACCTGCGCCAATTCCGTAGACTCCCGGACATGTCCGACCCGACCGCAGGTGCCGACCGCCTGTCCACGATCCTGCTCGAGCCCGACTGTGCGCCCGGGCTCTGGGCGTCGGTCGACTCCGGCGAGATGGACCACCTCATCCCCGAACTCCTCCTGTTGCGCATGGAGCAGGACCCCATCCACCGGCACAAGGACGTGCTCGCCCACACCATCGCCGTCGTCTCCAAGACCGAGCCTGAGATCACGGTCCGCCTGGGCGCCCTGTTCCACGACATCGGCAAGCCGCGCACCCGTTCCTTCGAGCACGGCGAGGTGACCTTCCGACACCACGAGGCCGTCGGGGCCCGCATGGCCCGCAAGCGCCTCGCCACGCTCGGCTACGAGGAGCAACTCGTCGAGGAGGTGGTCGAGATGGTCCGGTTGTCGGGCCGCTTCAAGGGCTACTCCGACGGCTGGTCCGACTCGGCGGTCCGGCGCTACGCCCGTGATGCCGGGCCGCTGCTCGGCAGGCTCAACCACATGATCCGGTGCGACTGCACCACCCGCAACCGCGAGAAGGCAGCTGGCATCCAGGCCGCCATGGACGACCTCGAGACACGAATCCAGTCGCTCGCCGAAGAGGAGCGCCGTGCCGCCGAGCGCCCCGGCCTCGACGGACAGGTCGTGATGGAGCACCTCGGACTCGAACCGGGCCGCGAGATCGGCGAGGCGCTGGCGTTCCTGCTGGCGATCAAGCGGTCGGCGGGTGACCTCGAGACCGAAGAACTGCTGCGGCGGCTCGACGCCTGGTGGGCCGAGCGGGCCTGAGGGACGGGCTCAGGGGTTGAGGATCCCGTCCATCAGCCAGGCACCCACCTCGGCCACGCCGGCCTCCGAGAGGTGCACCCCGTCGAAGCGGGTGTGGCGCTCGCGCTCGGAACCGATGTCGCCGATGAAGCCCCGGTAGGGCACGGTCGTCACGAAGTCGAGGTCGACGGTTGCGGCCACGACAAGTTCGTTGAGGCGGTCGATGCGGTCGGGGTGGTTCTGGGGCCGGATCTCGCGCTTGAGGTGGGCGCCCTCCAGCCAGACCACCTGTGCGCCGGTGGCACCCAGCACCTCGGACGCCAGCCGGTACTCGGAAGAGATGTAGTCGTCGTACACCGTCATCCCGATGTTGACCCACTCGTCGCCCAGTGACGGCACCAGCCGGTCGGTCACATCCCACGGGGTGACGTGCGACAGCACCACTTCGGGCTCGAACACCTCGACGGCCGTAGGCCACGACACCACCTCGGGGTCGAGCATCACGTGTGGTTCGACGGGGTCGTTCCAGGCCGAGCAGAGCTCGCCGACCGGACCCTCGATGCCCTCCGGGATGCGCTTCTGGCCGTAGCGGCCGACGATGCAACCCAGGTGCGCCTCGTTGAGCACCACGATCTCGCCGGGATTCCCGATCGCCCAGGTGCACAGTGCCTCGCCGATCTGCAGTGCCACCGAGTCGCCTACCACCAGCACCCGCAGGCGGTCGTCGGTGGAGGGCGGCAGCAGGCCCTGTTCGGCGCACGGGCCGAGGCTCGAGGCGGCCGCCTCGTCGGCCGGCCGGGTGTTGACCCAGAGCAGGCCACCCAGGATCGCCACCACGGCCACGGCGCTCGCCGCCAGTGCCGGGATCGGCTTCATCGGCCGGTCCAGAAGGGGCACCCTGCGCCTCACCACCGGCTGTTCGACCAGGTAGAAGCTGGCGGTCGACACGGCGAACGTGATCGCCAGGTGTAGCCAGATCAGGTTGTTTCCCTCGATCACGTCGACGCCGGGTACCAGCCGGGCGGCCCGGGTGGGGGTGACCAGCAGGTAGATCGGCCAGTGGTACAGGTAGAGGCCGTAGCTGATCTTGCCGACCCAGCGGATGATCGGCGACTCGAGGAACCAGTGCAGCGGTCCCTTGGCGGCGCCGGCGCAGCCGTACCAGAACCAGCCGATGCCGACCCCGAGCAGGTACGGCCAGTGGTCGAACGGGGCGTTGCCACGCACAGCGCTCACGATCGCCCAGCCGCCGGTGAAGAGTCCGGCGTACATGGCGCCCAACCAGATCCGACTGCGGATCGGGGCATCGGGCGCCGACAGGGAGGTCGGCAACCACGCATGCCAGGCCCGCTCGGCCGGTTGTGCGACGCCGTAGACCATCACGCACGAAAGGGCCGCTACCAGGAGGAAGCCGCCGTGCTCGAACATCCAGGCGCTCTGCTCCGAGATCTCGAAGATGGCCCAGGCGAAGAAGAAGGTGGACGCATACGCACCGGCCACCCACCAGAGCTGTGCACGGCGCGTGCGAACGGGACCCCGCTGCCGCACGATGACGGCGAGGATGATGCCGGCGAACAGCGAGTGCGCCCGGGTGTCGGTGCCGTAGTAGACGCGCGACGGGTCGCCGCCGCCCGGGTAGAGGTGGCCCATCCACCAGGTCGAGGCGATCGTCCCGGCGACCATCGTCCAGAGCAGCACCGAGTAGGCGTGCTTCTTGAAGAAGTGGAGGACGGTGATCAGGTACAACGGGGCGAAGATGTAGAACTGCTCCTCGATCGAGAACGACCAGACGTGCCGCAGCGGCGAGTATTGGAAGTCCTCGAAGTACGAGACTCCGGAGAAGATCTCGAACCAGTTGGCGCAGTAGGCCAACGCCGACACGATCGCCCCGGTCCAGCGGGGGTACTGGTCGACCGGGACGAACAGGATCAGGTAGAGGGTCAGTCCACCGAGCGCCAGGAACAGGGCCGGGAGCAGGCGGCGCGCCCGACGGCCGGCGTATGCCTTGAGGTCGATGCGGCCGGTCTTCTCGAACTCGTTGAGGGCGATCGAGATGATCAGGAAGCTCGACAGTGTGAAGAAGAGGTCGATGCCGAGGATGCCGCCCGAGACGGTGTCGGTGGCGGCGTGGTACAGCAGCGGCCCGATGACGACCCAGATCCCCCGGATCCCGTCGATCCCCGGAATGTAGGTGAAGGCGGGGCGCTCCTGCTCGGCCATGACTTGGAAACGTTATCGCCGGGTGTTCGGGCTCAGGAGGAGCGTTCGTCGCAAGGAACCAGCAGTACGTGGAATGGCGACGACCACGCCTCGCAGAAGCGGTCGGCGACGATCCGGGCCGGCTCGGGCGCGCCCGGCTCGACCGAGGTGTTGGGCTCCGACCAGCCGTCGAACCGGTCGGTGAGGACCAGCACGTCGGCGTCGGCCAACTCGTCGGCGAGCGGGCCGCCGGGCCGGTTGGCGAGGCCTGGGTTCATTGTGAGGTGCCGGCTGGCCGGCACCAGGTCGGGGAGCAGGAAGTAGAGGAAGGTCTCGGAGTAGTTCGTTCGGGTCAGGTCGACGGGCCCCACGAACATCGAGTCGCCGGGCTCGGTCCGGGCGTCGACCTCGGCCAGCAGCGCCTCGAGTTCTGCGACGAACGCCTCGTCGCCCACCGGCAGGGTCCGGCCCGCGTGGGTGATCGACGGCGTCGACCAGGTGGCCGCTCGTCCCGTGAAGGCGTCCACGGTGAAGCGTCCCAGGTGGTGTGGGGCCACGGCGAACAGCAGGCCCACGACGACAGTCAGTGCCAGGGGTGCCGCCAGGTGGCGGCGTGCGAGGGGAAGCCGACGTCCGAGCGCCACGGCCATGGCGATCGCGGCGACCGCGAAGATGTAGCTGCCCACGAACTTGAGGTGGTTGGGGCTGGGCCGCTGGAGGAGGTAGGGCAGGATCGCCACGCCGATCAGCGCCAGGGTCGTGAAGCGCCGCCGGTGCGGGATCCGCCACAGGCGGGGCAGCGCGACGAGGCCCACCGCCACGATGAGCAGCAGCCAGAACACTGCGGCGATCTGTGCCGGCCTGGACAGTCCGGGCCACGGGTCCGGGCCGCTGAGCAGGTCATCGAGGCGGGCGAACATGTCGGCGCTCTCCGACGGGTTGGGTGGTATTGGCAGGCGCCGTCCTGCTGGCATACGGATCACGGGGTCGACGACCATCCCTTCGAACGCCGCTACCGGACCGACCAGGACGAGGTGCAGCAGAAACGGCGAGAGTCCACCGGCCAGGCCGGTGGCGAGACGGCGGCGGCGTGCCCGGGTTGTCCGCCATGCCTCGGTTCCGAGCACGACCAGGACCGCCGGGCCGAGCACGACCTGGTGGAACACGGCCAGGCCAAGCAGGCCAGCACCGACAGCGGTCGATCGGCGTGCGCCTCCGTCGATCACCAGGGCGGTCCCGGCACACAGCAGCGCCAGGCTGCACAACCAGGGGTAGGCGAACAGGCCGAAGGGCGCGAGCAACACCCAGGCGGTGAGGGCCGCAACGGTCGCTGTGCCCCGGCCCCACGGTCGGGCCAGTCGGTACAGGCCCCAGATCAGCAGTGCCCGGTAGGCGAGGCCGACGAGTCGCTCGACGAGGACAGACGGCCCCAGTGCCCAGAAGGCGGCGCCGACCGCCCAGACGTTGCCGGGCGCATAGACGTATTCGACATCGCCGTGGGGCCAGCGGCCGTCGAGGAACAGGTCTGCCACGACAAGGACATTGCCTTCCTCCATTGTCGTGGCGCCCATGGCCAGCATTCCCGGGAGGGGGACGATGACGGCGACAGCGGCGATCAGGAAGGGCAGCGCACGTACGAGTCTCGCCCCCACAGACCGGAAGTCTAGGCGTGGTACCCGGATCGGTACCGGCGGCCGGCGCAGGCCCGGCCCCGGCTCTGGCGGTCGGGGCGGGTCGGGGCTACGGTCACCATCGCACGATCGACGAGGCTGGCGACACCCGGGGGGACCGAGGTGGCTGTTGGCGGAGGAGGTGCCGCATGAAGGCGTTCACGCCCGACCGCATCCGGAACGTCGCTCTGGTGGGTCCACCCGGTTCGGGCAAGACTTCGCTGGCAGAGGCGATGCTGTACCGGGCCGGGGCCATCCCCCGGGTCGGCAACGTCGAGGACGGTACGACCGTCTGCGACCACGAGCCCGAGGAGAGGTCGTCCGGCCACTCGCTGACCACGGCGCTCGCCGTCTTCGAATGGCAGGGCCACAAGATCAACCTGCTTGACACTCCGGGCACCTTCGACTTCGCCGGCGAGGCTGTGGGAGCGGTGCACGCCGCCGACCTGGTCGTCTTCGTAGTCGACGCCTCGAGCGGCCTCGACCACGCCACCGTGGTGCTCTGGCGCCAGGCCGTCGACCGTGGCACCCCCCGCCTCGTGTTCGTCAACAAGCTCGACCGCGAGTACACCAACTTCGAATCGGTTCTGGCCGAGCTCCAGGACGTATTCGGGTCGGGCGTGGCGCCGCTCGAGATCCCGATCGGCGAGGCGGAGTCGTTTCATGGCATCGCCGACCTGCTCACCGACAGCGCGTGGATCTACGACAGCGGCCATGCCGAGTTGGGCGAGATCCCCGAGGAGATGGCGGCCCGCGAGGCCCAGATCCACGAGTCGCTCGTCGAGAACATCGTGGTCGCCGACGACGACCTCCTCGAGCGCTACCTCGGTGGCGACATCCCCAGCGTCGACGAGTTGGAGAAGGTGCTCGGCAAGGGCGTCGCCTCGGGCAACGTCTTCCCCGTGGTGTGCGGTTCGGCGACCATCCCGATCGCCGTCGACCGCCTGTGCAACTACATCGTCGAGGTCGGGCCCTCGTCGCAGGACCGGCCAGGCATCCCCGTCATCGTGGGAGGCCTGTCGGTCGATGTCGTGCCGGACCCGGCGGCGGATGCCCTGGTACAGGTGTTCAAGACCTCTGTCGATCCCTATCTGGGGCACATGTCGTACTTCCGGGTGCTGGCCGGCACCGTCGCGAGAGACATCACCCTGGTCAACGGGCGCACCGGCGACACCGAGCGGTTCCGGGGGATCATGACGGTGCAGGGCGGTGAATCGGTCGACGTGCCCGCCCTCCAGGCCGGAGACATCGGTGTAGTGACGAAGCTCCACAACACGCTCACCGGCGACACGCTGTCCTCTTCGGGCCGGGCTGCGGCCCCCGCCATCGAGTTCCCGCCGGCGGTGCTCTCATGGGCCGTAGTGGCCAGGAGCCGCAACGACGAGGACAAGATGGCCGAGGCGCTCCACCGGATCCTCGACGAGGACCCTGTGCTCGAGATGCGGCGTGACGACGAGACCCGTCAGACGCTCCTCTCCGGACTCGGCGAAACCCACCTACGGTCGGTGATCTCGCGCATGGAGCGCAAGTTCGGCGTCCATGTCGACACCGAGGACGTGCGTGTCGCCTACCGCGAGACCATCCGGGGGACCGCTCAGGCCGATGGCCGATACAAGAAGCAGTCAGGCGGCCACGGCCAGTTCGGCGTGGCGTCCGTGCGGATCGGACCGCTCGAGAGCGGTGCCGGCTTCGAGTTCGTCAACGAGGTGACCGGGGGGGTGATCCCGCGCCAGTACATCCCTGCGGTCGAGGCCGGCGTCGTCGAGGCGATGGCCCAGGGCGGCAGTTCGGGCTACCCGGTCGTCGACGTGCGGGCCGCCGTGTACGACGGCAAGCACCACTCCGTCGACTCGTCGGAGATGAGCTTCAAGATGGCCGGGAAGCTGGCGTTCCAGGAGGCCATGGTCCAGGCCCAGCCGGTGGTGCTCGAGCCGGTCGCCGCCGTCGAGGTGACCGCACCTGGTGAATGCCTCGGCGACGTGATGGGAGACCTATCGTCCCGGCGGGCCACGGTGCAGGGTTCGGAGATCGACCGGTGGGGCGACCAGGTGGTCAGTGCCCAGGTGCCAGAGGCCGAGCTGGTGCGCTATGCCATCGACCTGCGTTCGCTGACCGGCGGCCGGGGTCGGTTCACGGTGGTCCACGACCACTATGCCCGGGTGCCCCACGGGTTGAAGGTCCCGGAACCGCCCGAGCGCTAGTCCGGCGGATGCACGGTCTGCCGGCGATCAGGCGTCGGCGGGGATGGGCACCGTTTCGGTGTGGGTGCCCGAGCGCAGCACCGTGCCGGCGAGAGCCTCGGTGTTGGCACCGTCGACGACGGTCAATGTGCCGTTGACGTAGACCCGCTCGACGCCGATGGGGGCCGACATGAGGCGCGGGCTGTCGCCGGGGAGGTCGTGCTCGAGGAGGAGTTCGTCGGCTCCTACGATTGCAGGATCGAGGACGACGAGGTCGGCGTGCCATCCCTCCTCGATACGGCCGCGCTCGCGAAGGCCGAAGAAGCGGGCGGGAACGTCGGTCATGTGGGCGATGGCCGACTCGAGGCTGGCCAGTCGCTGGCCGCGCAGGCAGTCGGCCAGCCATTCGGTGGTGTATGAGGCACCGGCCATCCGGTCGAGGTGTGCACCGGCGTCCGAACCGCCGATCATGACGTGGTCGTGGTCCCAGACGGCCTGGCGCATCAGCCAACTGGCCGGGTCGTCGTCGGTGGGACCTGGCCACAGCACGGTCCGCAGGTCGTCGGCCACCACGATGTCGAGCAGGGCGTAGAAGTCGCGAACGCCGCGCTCGCGGGCGATGTCGCTGACCAGTCGGCCCTTGAGCCCCTCGTTTGCGGCCGAGTAGGTGTCGCCGATGCGGTAGCGGCCCCAGCCGGTGAGACGGGAGAAGACCCCGGCATCCGGTGAGGCGGCGCGGTCCTCGAGGTGGCGCCGGGTCTCGGGGTCGGCCAGCCTCGCCACCTTCTCGTCGTGTGGCAGGTCCATGACCCCACCCCAGTCGGGGAGCAGGTAGAGGGCGCAGAATGTGTGGAAGTGCATGTTCATGCCGACGAGGATCGGCATGGTGAGTGCCATGGCCTTGCCGCCCCTCTCGGCCACCTGCTCGCAGGCGGCGAGCTGGTTGCGGTAGTCCTCGGGACGGGCGGAGTCGACGGTGAGGACGTTCCAGTTGAGGGGGCGTCGGCCGGCCAGCGACATGCGGGCCATGAGGTCGATCTCGTCCTCCCGGAAGCCGTTCATGCAGCCGTCGGCGACCCACTCGAGGGTGGTGCCGGGGTGGTCGGCGACGACCGACGACAGTGCCACGACCTCGTCGGCGGCCGCGACTCGCGACGGGATGGGGGCACCGTCGCCGTCGGTGTGGGTGAAGGAGCGACTGGTTGAGAAGCCCAATCCGCCGGCCTCGAGCCCCAGGTGGAGGAGGTGCTGCATCTCGGCGACCTCGGCGTCGGTGGCCTCGCGGCCGACGGCGTCGTCCTTCATGACGGTGCGGCGCAGGGCGCAGTGGCCGACCATGGCGGCGACGTTGACGCCGATGTTGCCGTCGAGGCGGTCGAGGTAGTCCGCGGTCGAGCGCCAGTCCCAGTCGACGCCGATCTCGAGGGCGGCCGGGGACATGCCCTCGACCTTGACCATCATGGCGCCGATGTATGCGGCGTCGGACTCGTCGCCGATGGGGGCGAGTGAGAAGCCGCAGTTGCCCATGACCAGGCTCGTGACGCCGTGCAGGCTCGACGGGGTGGCCCAGGGGTCCCAGAAGATCTGGGCGTCGTAGTGGGTGTGGGGGTCGACGAATCCGGGGCAGACGACCTTGTCGGTGGCATCGACGGTCTCGACGGCCTCGGCGCCGGCGAGGTCGCCGACGGCGGCGATGCGCCCGTCGGCCACACCCACGTCGGCACGCACCCCGGGCGTGCCCGTGCCGTCGATCACCGTGCCGCCCGTGATGACCAGATCGAACATGACGCCGAGGCTACCCGTCGTCCCCTGCCGACACCTGACGGAGCATCAGGGCTTCCCGATGTCTGCTCAGGCCCGTCGATGCGAAAGGGTCAGCGGATGGGAGTACCGCCGACCGCACGCATCGACATGCTCCTGACGGAACTGACCCTTGAGGAGAAGGCCGCCCTCATGACCGGCCGTGGCATCTGGGACGCCAATCCCGTCGAGCGCCTCGGCATCCCCGCCCTCAAGGTCACCGACGGACCCAACGGCGCCCGCGGCGCCGGCATACTCGGCACCGGAGCGCCGGTGCTCTGCATCCCCTGCGGCTCGGCGCTAGGCGCCACCTGGGACCAGGACCTGGTCGAGGAACTCGGCGCAGTGCTGGCAGCCGAGACCCGTGCCCGTGCCTGCCACGTACTGCTCGCCCCGACCGTGAACATCCACCGGACGCCTCTTGGCGGCCGCAACTTCGAGTGCTATTCGGAGGATCCGGTGCTCACCGGCAGGACCGCTGCGGCGTTCATCCGCGGCGTCCAGGGGGGCGGCGTCGGCACCACCATCAAGCACTTCGTTGCCAACGACTCAGAGTTCGAGCGCAACAGCATCGACTCGGTCGTCCCGGACCGGGCCCTGCGGGAGGTCTACCTGCGGCCCTTCGAGATCGCCGTGTCCGAAGCCGCACCGTGGGGCCTCATGGGTTCCTACAACCGGGTCAACGGCACGTTCGCCTGCGAGAACCGCTGGCTGCTCACCGAGGTGCTGCGCGATGAGTGGGGGTTCGACGGCATCGTCGTCACCGACTGGTTCGCCGCCAAGTCCACGGCGGTCATGGCCGGGTCCGGACTGGATCTCGAGATGCCCGGGGCCGGCCGCTTCTACGGCCCGACGCTGGTGGCTGCGGTCGAGGCCGGCGAGGTCGACGAGGCGCTGCTGGACGAAGCGGCCCGCCGACTGCTCACCCTGCTCGAACGGACGGGGGCCTTCGACGATCCGTTTGACCGGCCCGAGGTCGAACTCGACGACCCGGTGCACCGTGCGCTCGCCCGACGGGCGTGTGTCGGATCGATGGTGCTCTACCGCAATGACGGGGTGCTGCCGTTCGACGCCGAATCGATCGGCACGCTGGCCGTGATCGGACCCAATGCCGCCGACGCCATGCTCATGGGAGGAGGCTCGGCGTCGCTCGTGCCACAGCACGCCACCTCGCCGCTCGAGGCGATCACCGCCCGACTTGGTGGGGGCTGCGAGGTGCGCCACGAGCAGGGGGCGTTCATCGAGCGCACCACCCGCCCAGTTCGGCGCCGGCAGTTGACGGGAGCAGACGGCTCGCCGGGTTTCACCGTCGAGTACTTCGACGGCACGGAGTGGGAGGGCGAGCCTCGACGTGTTGCCACCGGTCGCGATGGGCGTCTGCTCACGATCGACGGGGAGCCGTTCTCGTTCCGCGCAGCGGCCCGACTGACACCGGAGGAGTCCGGCGAGCACACGCTCACGCTCGTGCAGGCCGGGCACGCTCGAGTGATGGTCGACGGAGAGGTGGTGCTGGACGGGTTCACCGACCCGCCCCCGTTGGGCGAGGCGTTCTTCGGGACGGGGAGCGTCGAGGTCGGGGCTGGCGTGTCGCTGGTCGCCGACGAGACGGTGGAGGTTGTAGTCGAGTACTCGAGCGCCGACAGTGGCTTCCTCCACGGTGCCCAGGTCGGCCTCCGTCCACCCGAGGTCGACGACCTCGTGGACCGGGCCGTGGCGCTGGCCGCCGAGGCCGACGCGGTCGTCCTCGTCGTCGGCACCAACGACGACTGGGAGACCGAGGGCCGCGACCGTGAGTCCATGGACCTGCCGGGCGCCCAGCCGGAGCTGATCCGCCGGGTGTGCGCCGCCAACCCCCGGACCGCCGTGGTCGTGAACGCCGGGTCGGTGGTCACGATGGACTGGGCCGACGGGGCACCGGCCGTCCTGCAGTCTTGGTTCGGCGGCCAGGAGATGGGCGACGCCCTCGTCGACGTCCTGTTCGGCGACGCGGAGCCCGGTGGACGCCTGCCGACGACGGTCCCGCACCGCCTGTCGGACACGCCGGCGTTCACCAACTACCCGGGCGAGTCGGGCCGGGTGTACTACGGCGAGGGGGTCTTCGTCGGGTACCGCTGGTACGAGGCCCGCGACATCGACGTGGCCTACCCGTTCGGACACGGCCTCGGCTATACGGCGTTCACATGGGGTGCCGCCCGGCTGGGTGACGTCCCGAGTGCTGCAGCATTGGCCGCCGGGGCGACCGTCACGGCCACCGTCGCCGTCACCAACACCGGTGACAGGCCGGGCAGTGAGGTCGTGCAGTGCTACGTGGCCCACCTCGACCCGGTGGTCGCCCGACCGCCCCAGGAACTCCGGGGCTTCGCCAAGGTGCACCTGGAGCCGGGCGAGACCGCCGAGGTGGTGATCGAGCTCGACCAGCGGGCCTTCGCCTACTGGGACCCGGCCGATCCCGGCTACGCCGACCGCAACCACCGCGTCCCGGTCGCCGCCGGTGGTGGGCACGTGGGGCACCGTGAAGAGGCAGGCTGGTACGCGGACCCGGGCGACTACGAGGTGCGACTGGGCGCATCGTCCGCCGACATCCGTGCGGTGATGGCACTCACGCTCGAGGGCTAGCCTGCGCATCGACAACCGACCGGGGAGCTCGGACCTGATGCCGGGCTGAGAGGGCAGCGTCGGCCGCGTGTGCAGCCGGGGTGCTGACGACCCGAACCGACCTGAACCGGGTAATGCCGGCGGAGGGAGTTTCGATGCGACGGGTTCTTCTCACTGTCGGCGTCGGGGTGCTTGCGGCCCTGGGGGCGATCACCGCCTGTGGAAGCGACCCGCCGTCGGCGTCCAGCCCCGAATCCATTGTGGGACAGACCATCACGCTGGTCACGCACGACTCCTTCCGGGTCTCGCCGGGCACCCTCGAGGCCTTCACCACCGAGACCGGTGTGGCCGTGGTCGTCCAGAGCGCCGGCGACACCGGCCAGATGGTCGCCATGTCGATCCTCACGGTCGGCAACCCGCTCGGCGACGTCATGTACGGCGTGGACAACACCTTCCTCCAGCGGGCGCTCGACGCCGAACTGTTCGAGGCCTACGAGTCGCCGGCGCTGGTCAACGTGCCGATGTCGCTGCAACTCGACCCCGGGCATCGGGTCACGCCGATCGACTTCGGCGACGTGTGTGCCAACTACTGGATCGACCGGTTCGACGACGACCTTCCGGTGCCCGCCACCCTCGATGACCTCGCCGACCCGGCGTACAGGGGCCTGCTGGTCGTCGAGAATCCCGAGACCTCCTCACCGGGACTCGCCTTCCTGCTTGCCACGATCGCCGAGTTCGGCGACGGCTGGGAGGATTACTGGAAGTCGCTGCGCGACAACGACGTGGTCGTCACCGCCGGCTGGGAGGATGCCTACTACGGCGAGTTCGTGTCGGGTGGGGGCGACCGGCCGATCGTCATCTCGTATGCCTCCAGCCCACCTGCTGAGGTCATCTATGCGGACCCGCCGGTCGACACTGCGCCCACGGGCGTCGTCATCGACACCTGCTTCCGGCAGGTCGAGTTCGCCGGCATCCTCGCCGGCACCACCCACCGGGCCGCCGCCGAGGCGCTCGTCGACTTCCTGCTCTCGGACACCTTCCAGGAGGACGTCCCCCTGAACATGTTCGTGTTTCCGGCATCGACGACCGCCGGCCTTCCCCCGGCGTTCGTCGACCACGTGGTGCTCCCGGAGGACCCGCACACACTCGCCCCCGCCGACATCGGGGCCAACCGCAACGCCTGGACCGAGCGGTGGACCGAGATCGTGTTGCGGTAGCCGGCACATGACAGGAGCCCACAGGAGTGCCCGGGTGGTTGCGGTCGTGTTGCCGGCGGCGTTCCTCGGCGTCTTCTTCCTCTATCCGGTGGCGGCCATCGTCGGCCGGGGGCTCACGGGCGAAGGCCTCGACCGCCTGGTGGGCCTTCCCGCCTCGGCCTCGTTTCGCAGCGTCGCCTGGTTCACGCTCTGGCAGGCGGTGGTCTCGACGGTCCTGACGGTCCTGGTCGCCCTGCCCGGTGCACACCTGCTGGCCCGGTACCGGTTCCGGGGCCGGGCCGCCCTGCGGGCGCTGACCACCGTCCCATTCGTGTTGCCGACGGTCGTGGTCGGCAGCGCCTTCGCCGCCCTGTTCGACCGCTTCGGCCTCGACGACGGCGCCTTCCGGCTGCAGCACACGGTGTGGGCGATCATCGCCGCCCACGTGTTCTTCAACGTGGCGGTGGTGCTGCGGACCGTCGGGGCGTTCTGGGAGGGTCTGGACCCGGCGGTCGAGGAACAGGCAAGGGTGCTCGGCGCCGGCCCCTGGCGGACCTTCTGGTCGGTGACGCTTCCTAGGCTCTGGCCGGCCGTTGCCGCAGCGGCGTCGATCGTGTTCCTGTTCTGCACGACCTCGTTCGGTGTGATCCTGATCCTGGGCGGCCCGACGAGGGCGACCCTCGAGACGGAGATCTGGCGCCATGCCGTCTGGCGCGGCGACCTGGCGTCGGCGACCGCACTCGCCGTGGTGCAGCTCGTGGCCGTCGTGGCGATGGTCGTGGTGGCCAACCGGCTCCAGCTGCGCCGGGCCATAGGGGGACGGCCGTCGGCCCGGCGTCCACAACGCCCGACGAAGCGGCTCCTCGGTGCCAACCTGGCGCTGCTCGCCACGGTGCTCCTGCTCCCGGTGGCGGTGCTGGTCGAGCGCTCCCTGGCGGTCGGCGACGGCTACTCACTGCGCCACTACGGCGCCCTCGCCGACCGGGTGAACCTGCTGCCGGTCTCGGCCCTCGTGGCGCTGCGCAACTCGCTGCTGTTCGCCGTGGTGGCGACGGCGCTGGCCCTCGTCGTCGGCGGGCTCGCCTCGCTGGTCGTCGTGCACGGCCGTGGCTCGGTGTCGCGGATCTTCGACCTGGGGCTCATGCTGCCCCTGGGGGTCTCGGCGGTGACCCTCGGCTTCGGCATGCTGATCGCCCTCGACGATCCGCCTCTCGACCTGCGCACCTCCCGCTGGTTGGTCCCGGTCGCCCACGCCCTCGTGGGGATTCCGTTCGTCATGCGCACCCTCGTGCCGACGCTCCGCAGCATCGACGATCGCCTCCGCGAGGCAGCGGCAGTCCTGGGGGCCTCACCGACACGGGTGTTCCGCGAGATCGACCTGCCGATCGCCGGTCGGGCCGTCGCCGTCGGTGCCGCCTTCGCTTTCGCCATCTCCCTGGGAGAGTTCGGGGCCACCTCGTTCCTGCCCCGTCAGCCCGATCGGATGACCGCCCCGCTGGCGCTGTTCCGCCTGCTGGGCACCCCGGGCGACCTCCTCCGGGGCCAGGCCATGGCGCTGGCCGTGTTGATGATGCTGCTGACGGCGGCGTGCGTGCTGGTGATCGAGTCCCGCGGCCGGTTCGGCTCGGGTGTGGTCCGGGGGGACCTGTGAGCGGCCTGGCCGTCGATGGCGCCTCGGTCGGTTTTGACGGGACGACGGTGCTCGACGGCATCGACCTGACGGTCACTCCCGGCGAGGTTGTGGTACTGCTCGGCCCCAGCGGCTGTGGCAAGACGACGCTGCTGCGGGCAGTGGCGGGACTCGAGCCCACGGTGGCCGGAACAATCTCCTGGGGTGGCGAGGATCTCGCCGGGGTGCCGCCCCACGAACGGGGCTTCGGGCTCATGTTCCAGGAGCAGGTCCTGTTCCCGCACCGGGACGTGGCGGGCAACGTCGGGTTCGGGCTCCGCATGGCGGGAATGCCCGAGACGCTGCGAGCCGAACGGGTCGGCCGCGTGCTCGACCTGGTCGGGCTGTCCGGCTACGGACAGCGGTCCGTGGCGACGCTGTCGGGCGGCGAGGCCCAACGGGTGGCCCTGGCCCGGTCGCTGGCGCCGGGGCCGCGGCTGCTCATGCTGGACGAGCCGCTGGGCTCCCTGGATCGGGCGCTGCGGGACCGGCTCGTGGACGAACTCGGCCTCCTGCTGCGGCGCCTGGGCCAGGCGGCGATCCACGTCACCCACGACCACGACGAGGCCTTCGCCCTGGCCGACCGCATCGCCGTGATGGCCGACGGGCGGATCGCCGGGATCGGGACGCCGGCAGAGGTCTGGGCCGATCCCGGGACCGCCGCCGTGGCCCGCAGCATCGGACACCGCAACCTGGTGGAACTGGACGCCGACGGCGCGTGCCCACTGGGACGGCTGGGGGCCGGTCCCGGCACGGTGCTCGTGCGCGGCGACCGGTTGGAGTTGAGCGACGGCGGCACACCGGCCCGGGTGGCCGGCGTGGCCTTTCGGAACGGCCGCACCGAAGTGACGGTCAGGGTCGGCGACGTCGAACTGCACCTGTTCGCCGATCGACCGGTCGCCCGCGGCGACACCGTCGGCCTGCACATCGCCGACGACGCAGTCGTCGGACTGGATGGTTCCTGAGCGCTCAGCCCCCGAACAGCGGGAGCAGGTCCCGGGGTACCACCTTGCCCATGGCGTTGCGGGGCAGTTCGTCGACGACGAGGAACTTCTCGGGGACCTTGTAGCGGGCCAGATCGACGGCGCAGTGGACGGACAGGTCCGCCGGATCGGGGCTGCATCCGGCCACCGGGACCACGACGGCGACGACCCGCTCGCCGAGCCGCTCGTCGGGGAGTCCGATGACGGCGGACTCGGCGACATCGGGATGCGTCAGCAGGACGCGCTCGACCTCGGCCGGGTACACGTTGGCGCCGCCGCGCAGGATCAGCTGGTTCTGCCGGCCCCGGACCACCAGTTGGCCGTCGGCATCGAGGTGGCCGAGGTCGCCGGTGTGGAGAAGGCCACCCCGCAGCGCCTCGCGGGTCGCCTCGGGCCGGTTCCAGTAGCCGAGCATCGGGGTCCAGACACCGGCCCACCGGCCCCCGCTGCGAGCCCGGAAGCACACTTCGCCGACCTCTCCGTCGGGCAGGTCGACACCGTTCCTGTCGACGACGAGCACCTCGACGGGGTCTAGCGGGAAGCCGGCAGCTGTGCTGTTGGCTCGGTGGCCGGCGCGATCGCGCACCATCCCGGACGGCGCCTCGGTGAGCCCGTAGCCGACCAACGGCCAGGTCCCGAACTTGTCGTACCAGCGCTGCCGGAGCTCCGGCGGCGTGTGGGCAGCACCGATGATCATGTGCGTGAGGCCGGAGAGGTCTTCACGGTGCACGTCGGGGTGCTCGACGAGGTCGTGGACGAGCGTCGGAACCAGCGTGATGCGGCAGACGTCGTCTGTCCGGATCGCCTCGGCCAGGCCGACGGGGTCGGTTCGGTCGATGAGCACAGCGGTGGTCCCACGCACGAACGACCACACCGGTCCCAGCAGCAGGAGGTTGAGGATGGTGCACGACAGGGCGGTGCCGTGGCGTTCATCGGGGACGGCCGGGTAGCTGGTTCGGCTGGAGATCCCCGACCAGATGACGTTGTGCTGGCTGTGGACGGCGCCCTTTGGGCGACCGGTGGTGCCGCTGGTGTAGGCGATGGCCGCCGGTGCGTGGGGATCGACGTCCACAGTGGGTTGGGGGTGTCCGGCGGCGAGTAGGTCGGCCCAGGAGCCCTCGCCGGAAACCGGATCGACGGTCAACGCGTGGTTGTGTCCGAGGTCCCGGGCACGGTCCGGGGTGGCCACGGCCAGCGACGCCCCGGCATCCTCGATCATCCAGCGGGCCTCCGAGGGTGCCAGGTTGGCGTTGATCCCGACCCAGATGGCGCCGAGTCGCTGAGTGGCGAGGAAGGCTTCGATGAGGGCGGCCCGGTTCGGCAGGCTGGCGGCCACCCGGTCACCGGGCCGTATGCCGAGCCTGGCGAGCCCGCCGGTCGCTGCGGTGACGCGCTCATCCAGTTCCCGGTACGTCAGCCGGTCGGCGCCGTGGACGAGTGCCTCCCGGTCAGGATGTCCGCGCACGCCGTCGACGAGGATGTCGGCGAGGGTGTGGGGACCCTCCGGCAGCGGCGCAGGGTCGGGCCGGACCTGCAGACCCCGATCGTCGAGGGGAGGCTCGTCGTGGTGGTCGTCGTCGGGGCATGGCTCGTCGGTCACGGGCGCAAAGATATCTGCGGCAGGACTTGCCTACTGGGCGGTGACCGACGATGATTACCGGAACTTCGGGCGTGACGCGCGCCATGGGGGAAACCGAACCCGAGGAGGGGATCGAGAATGAATGCACGACTGCGCCGCTTGACGGCGATCACCCTAAGTCTGATGCTCTTGTCTGCAGGGTGTGGCAGCGACGAAGCCACGACGCCGACAACGACCGCAGCTCCGACAACGACTGCAGCTCCGGCGACGACTGCAGCTCCGGCGACGACTGCAGCGCCGGCGACGACTGCAGCCCCGGCGACGACTGCTGCCCCGGAGGGGGCGTGCATTGGTCTGGTGACTGATGTGGGTGAGGTGGATGACAAGTCGTTCAACCAGTCGGCGTGGGAGGGTGTCCAGGCTGCTGGTGCGGCTGCTGGTGCGTCGGTGGACTACATCGAGACGCAGGCGGCGAAGGACTATGCGACCAACATCGGCTTGTTTGCCGATTCGGGTTGCGACATCGTTGTGACGGTCGGGTTCGCTTTGGGCGAGGCGACCGGGATCGCTGCCGGTGAGTATCCGGATGTCGATTTCATTGGTGTGGACCAGTGGCAGGGTGAGGCGATCGCCAATGTGGCTGGCTTGTTGTTCCCTGAGGATCAGGCCGGTTATCTGGCTGGTGCCTTGGCTGCTTCGTTGTCGACTTCGGGTGTGATCGCGGAGGTCCTGGGTACGGACCTGGTCCCGCCGGTGGTTGCGTTCGGTGAGGGCTTCGTGAATGGTGCGAAGCACATCGATCCGTCGATCACGGTGATCAAGACGTACCACCCGGGTGGTTTGGACGTGGCGTTCACGGACCCGGAGTGGGGTGCGACGACGGCTCGTCAGGCTCTCGACCAGGGTGCGGATGTGGTGTTCGGTGCTGGTGGCAAGACCGGCAACGGGGCGATCATCGAGGTGGCCGGTGAGGCTGGTGCGTTCTGCATCGGTGTCGACACCGACCAGTGGACCACGGTCCCGGAGGCGCATCCGTGTCTGGTGTCGTCTTCGATGAAGATGATCGTCGACGGCGTCACGGACCTGATCGGCCAGTCGTTGGCTGGTTCGATGCCTTCGGGCAACTACTACGGCGGTGTGGCGTTGGCTCCGTTCCACGACCATGCCGACTCGGTGCCCGCTGACGTCCAGGACATGCTCGTCGCCCTCAAGGCCGACCTCGAGTCCGGCGCCATCCCGACCTGTGTCTGGGTCACAGACGCCCCGGGTTGTGAAGCGCCTGCCGAGACCAGCGACACCAAGGCCGCGTTCATCTACGTGGGCCCGACGGGTGATGCAGGCTGGACATGGGCGCATGACCAGGGCCGTCAGTACGCGGAGGCTGAGACAGGCGCAGAGACGGCGTTCGTTGAGTCTGTAATGGAGGGTTCGCCCGAATTCGACACCTACGTCCACCAGTTCATCGGAGAAGGCTTCAACGTGATCGTTGGGACGTCGTTCGGCTACATGGACGCCATGCTGGCCCTGGCCGACGAGTACCCGGACGTCGTGTTCGAACACGTGTCGGGGTACATGGCCAACGAAACCAACTTCGGCAACACATTCGGCCGCATGTACGAGCCGCGGTACCTGTCGGGGATGGTTGCAGGGGCGGCAACCACGTCGAACCTGATCGGCTATGTGGCGGCGTTCCCGATCCCGGAGGTCATCCGGGGTATCAACGCGTTCGCCTTGGGTGTCCAGGAGACCAACCCGGATGCGGTGGTCGAGGTGGCGTGGACGTCCACCTGGTTCGATCCGGTCGTCGAAGGCGATTCAGCCCAGGCGCTGCTCGACAAGGGCGCCGACGTGATCGCCATGCATCAGGATTCGACTGCTGCTGGTGATAAGGCCGAGGCTGCCGGTGCCCGTTGGGTGTCGTACAACTCGGACATGAGCGCTTTCGCTCCGAACGCCTTCCTGACGGCTCCGGTGTGGAACTGGGGTCCGCGTTACGTCGATATCATCGAGTCCGCAGCGGCCGGCACCTACACGCCTGGCTACTACTGGGGTTCGATGGCCGACGGGATCGTCGACCTGGCACCGATCGCCGACGACGTGGATGCCGACGTGGTCGCTGCGGTCGAGGCTCGCAAGGCCGAGATCATCGACGGCACGTTCCATCCATTCTCCGGTCCGATCAACGACCAGGCCGGCAACGTGATGGTTGCCGCTGGCGAGACCATGGACGACGGCTCCATGCTCGGCATGGGCCTGTTCGTCGAAGGCGTGGTCGGCGCCACCGGTAATGAACCCGATGACTTCTGGCCAGAACCGGTGGTCGGTGGGACCCTGCGGATCGGCCTCGAAGCCGAAACCGACGGGTTGAACCCGGCTGTGAACCGGTTTGCGGTTTCCGCCTACCAGATGGGAACCGCCGTCTACGACTACCTGGTTGTCGCGTCAGACGACCCGTGCGGGTGCGACTACATACCGTCCCTCGCCGAGTCGTGGACGCATTCGGACGACTACGCGACATGGGACTTCAAGATTCGGGAAGGGATCACGTTCCACGACGGGACGCCGTTGACTGCCGAAGCGGTTCTGTATGCGTTGAAGATGCAGCTCAACGACCCGACCGTGGGGATCGCCGTCAGGGCGTTGTTCGCGGCCGACGACCCGGAGACGGAGGCCTTCGAGCCGGCCGAACTGCTCGACGAGATGACGATCCGCTACCACGCGAAGCGTCCGCACGTCGACTTCCCCGGTAATTTCACCGGTCAGTTGGGCAATGTTCCCTCGCTGGCATACATGATGGCCGCGACCGACGATCCGTCGTTGAACCAGGCTCCTGTCGGCACCGGTCCGTTCATGTTCGACAGCCGGGTGCAGGACTCCATGACCCGGTTCGTCCGAAACCCCGACTACTGGGGTGACACCGCCTACCTCGACGCCGTCGAGTTCTACATCTACACGGATGGCGAACTCGCTGCCGGCGCCATGGCAGCCGGAGACATCGACGTGATGGGTACCTCCAACACGAACGCCATCCTGACGCTTCGTGCGCTCGACGGCATCGAGTTGTATGAGACGGACGACTATGAGGAGAGTTTCGCGATGGCGAATTCTTCTCGTCCCCCGTTCGACGACATCAGGGCACGCAAGGCGCTCACCTACGCATTCCCCCGTGACGACTACGTCGAGTTCATCGGCGCAGGCGTTCTGCGGGCAGCGGACCAGGCGTCCACTCCGGAGTCGCCTTTCTACAACCCGGACGTCGTCCAGGAACACGACACGCCGGACCTGGCGACACCGTTGGTGGCCGAGTACTGCGCCGAAGTCCCGGAGATGTGCACCGACGGCAGGATCAACGCCGAGTACCAGTACTCGGGTCCGTCGGTCATCCAGGACCAGATCTTCGACCTCCTCACCGAGGGCTGGTCGGATCACTTCAACTTCACGAAGGATCTGCTGCCCCAGGATGACCACATCACCCACGCCATCCTCGGCATGTGGGACTTCCTCACCTGGCGACAGTTCGGAAGTATCAACCCGGACGGCCACATCCTGTGGACGGAGTGCCAGTCCGTTGGCGCACTGTCGCTGAACTGGCCGAGGTACTGCGACGAGGAGCGGGATGCGTTGATGTTTGAGGCACGGGCCAGCGACGACCGTGAGGCGAACGTCGAACTCTGGAAGGAGTGGGCCGTCAGCATCAACGAGAGCTACACCTACCTGTTCCAGACCCACACCATGTGGACGAACGCATACGACACGAAGGTCAAGAACGTCTGCGGCTACGTCCTCCCGGACGGGTCCACGCCCTTGTGCCATGTCAATAGTGCGAACCCGTCCTGGGCCCAAATGTGGATCGAGGAGTAACGACGCAACTTGATCCTCTGACAAGCGTGTTACGGGGGGCGGCCGGCTTAGCCGGCCGCCCCCTTCACGCTGGGAACGCCTTCATCAGATGACTTATCTAATGCGCCGGTTGGCGTTCATGTTCGCTGTGCTGGTTGCTGTCACGTTCCTGGCCTTTTCGGCCACGAACGTCATCGGCGACCCCCTCTTCAACGTCGTCGGCTTCTATGCCTCCGTCGACTGCGACGCCGTCATCGCTGGAGAGATCGAAGACGTCATCGGGACCGTTGCAGGTACCGGCATCGGTGAATGTGAAAGGGTCATCGAGGCCCGGGAGAAATACCATTTGGACGACTCGTTGCCCGTCCGGTACGGGCACTGGATCGTCGGAATGGCCCAAGGAGACTTCGGGGAGTCGTACGCGAACCAGATGCCGGTGAGTTCCATTCTTGCCGAACGGCTCCCCAAGTCGATACTGCTCATGGGAGTGTCCATGGTCGTAGCCCTGGGGGTCTCCATCCCGTGGGGTGTGGCCGCCGCCTACCGGGCGAACCAACGGTTCGACCGTGCGTCGACGGCTGGCGCCTTCGGCCTGTTGTCCATCCCCGGCTTTGCCCTCGCCATCATCCTGTTCTACTTCTTCGTCGTCCGATGGCAGATCTTTCCGAGCCGGTATATGGACGACAATATTTTCTCCCGACTCCACTCCCTGGTACTTCCCGCAGCCTCACTCGGCCTGCCGTTGGCCGTGGTCTACCAGCGTCTGCTCCGCACCGACCTGATCACCACCCTCCAAGAGGACTTTGTCATCATGGCCAAGGCCAAGGGCCTGTCGGACCGTCGGATCATGTTCCGCCACGTCCTGAGGCCGTCGATGTTCGGGATGATCACCGTGGTGGGCCTGAACATGTCCGCCTTGATCGGCGGCACGATCATCATCGAGAGCATTTTCTCCATCCCGGGATTCGGACGAGAGCTATACGTATCTGCGATCCGGGACGACATCACGGTGGTCCTCGCTGGAGTAACGGTCCTGGCAACCGCCTTCGTGGCCATTAACACCGCTGTCGACCTCCTCTACTCGTACCTCGACCCGAGGGTGAGACGTGCCGGCTGACACGAACGAACACACGACGTCGAGTTCGCGGACGGCGAAGTATTGGCGCAAGGAGTCACATGTCAACGTCGCGCACGCTGCCAGGATGGCCGAACCCGCTGCCGAGCCAGATGCCGACCGGGCTGTCCCACGCCGGCTCGGGGTCACCTTCTGGGTGGCGATCGGTTGGGTCGCGTTGGTGACGGGGGCGGCAGTCGCTGCCCCGCTGCTCCCCATCGCTGACCCGGACCAGATCGGAATAGGACCCCGGTCTTCGGGTCCGAATTGGGACCAGTGGTTCGGCACGGACACCGTCGGTCGGGACATGTTCTCCCGAACCATCTGGGGAGCCCGAGTCTCGCTGATGGTGGGGTTCTTCTCGATCGTGGCCGGATTCCTGGTCGGCGGGATGATGGGTGTAGTCAGCGGCTACCGTCGAGGTTGGATTGACCTGGTCCTGGGGTTCGTCACCTACGTCATGCTGAGCTTTCCGACCCTGGTTCTGTTCCTGCTGGTCATCCTCCTCTTTGGCCAGGGCCTGTGGATCGTCACCGCCGCCCTGAGCATTGTGGTCATACCGTCGGTGTCCCGCTTGGCTCGGGCCATCACCATTGCGTTCGCCGAACGGGAGTTCGTGGCCGCAGCCCGACTGCTGGGTGCCACGAACCGACGTGTCATGGCGCGCGAGATCCTGCCCAACGTCCTCATCCCGATGTCCGCCCTGCTCCTGCTCGGCCTGGGCCTGACCATCGTCGCCGAAGGTGGCCTGGCCTTCCTGGGACTGTCGGTGGCCGACGGGTTCTCGTGGGGGAAGATGATCCAATTGGGCGCAGGACTCCGAACATTGCAGACCGCCCCCTGGGTGGCCTTCTTTCCGATCGGCGCCATGTTCCTGACCGTGCTGTCGCTGAACCTGGCCGGTGACCAACTCCGCCGGTACTTCGATGTCCGCGAACTGGGAATCGGGGGTCGCTGAGGTGGCCGGAGCCCTGTTGACCGTCCAGGACCTGAGCGTCGGCTTTCTCACCGAGCAGGGCCTCGTCCGGGCCGTCGAAGGTGTCTCGTTCGACCTCGAACCAGGCCAGACGCTCGGCGTCGTCGGCGAATCCGGGTCGGGCAAGTCGGTCACCGCCAAGGCCCTCATGAACCTGCTGCCCTCGTATGCCCAGGTCGGAGGAACGGTCAACTTCGACGGCCGCGACGTGTTTGCCATGGCCGCAAGCAGGGAGAAGCACTTCTGGGGGGTGGAGATGACCATGGTGTTCCAGGACCCCATGACATCACTCAACCCGGTCAAGAAGATCGGCGAACAGCTCGCCGAATCGCTACGGGTCCACCTGGGCCGGAGTCGACGCGACGCGCTGGTCGAAGCCGGCGACCTGCTCGAACAGGTCGGCATTCCTGAACCGGGCAAGCGGCTCAACCAGTACCCCCACGAACTCTCCGGTGGGCTCCGCCAACGGGTCGTGATCGCCATGGCCCTGGCCTGCGGTCCCCGCCTCCTGATCGCCGACGAACCGACCACCGCACTCGACGTGACCGTCCAGAAGCACATCCTCGACCTCCTCGACTACCTCCGTCGGACCCGGAACATGGCCATGATCCTCATCACCCACGACCTGGGGGTGGTCAAGGGCCGAGCCGACGAGGTCATGGTCATGTACGCAGGCCACACCATGGAGGAAGCCCCGACAACCACCCTGTTCGACGAAATGCGCCATCCCTACACAGAGGCCCTGCTTGAGACCATTCCCCGCATCGACACCCCCAGCCACACCCGACTGGTGCCCATCCCCGGTCGCCCCCCCGAGGTGATCGACGTACTCGACGGTTGCCCCTTTGCCCCCAGGTGCCGCTACTCGATCGCCAGGTGTCTCACGGATCAACCGGGCCTCACCTCCCACGGCGCTGGTCACCTGTGCGCCTGCCACGCCCCGGTCGGCACACCGTCAGGCACCGAGGCGCGCGCAGCAAACGAGTCGGCCGGAACCACCGCCGCCGGCCTCGATATGGACCAGTTCACCCGACAGGTACCTGTCGCCGACCTGGGGCAATCGGGAGCAGAAGGCTGATGGCGGGTAGCGGCACGGCCCACCTCCGCGGCCACGACGACGTGGTCCTGCGAGTCGAGAACCTCGTCATGGAGTTCCCGGCAGGTCGCCATCAGGTCGTCCATGCCGTGTCCGATGTCAGCTTCGACATCCGTCGGGGCGAGACACTCGGCATCGTCGGGGAGTCGGGTTGTGGCAAGTCCACCACTGCCCGGTCCATCGTCCAGTTGCCGCCCCCCACCTCGGGTCGGGTGGTCCTCGACCCGGGCACCGATCAGGAGGCTGAGTTGACCACCCTCGAGGGCGAGGACCTGAGGCAGGTGCGGCCCCGGCTCCAGATGATCTTCCAGGACCCGATCTCGTCGCTCAACCCGCGGCGGCGAGTCCGCGACATCGTTGGCGAGGGCCTCCACATTTGGTCAGAGGGACTAGACGACGAACAGATCAGGGCCAGGGTCGACGAAGTTCTCGAAGCGGTCGGCATCGATCCGACGGTGGCCGCCAACCGCCGACCCCACGAGTTCTCCGGCGGGCAGTGCCAGAGGATCTCCATCGCCCGGGCGGTCGTCCTCGAACCCGAGATCCTCATCTGCGACGAGCCCGTCTCAGCTCTCGACGTCTCCGTGCAGGCACAGATCCTGAACCTCCTCGAGGAGATGAAGCACCGCTACGGCCTGACGCTGGTGTTCATCGGCCACGACCTGTCGGTGGTCCGCAACATCAGCGACCGGGTGATCGTCATGTATCTGGGAAAGGTGTGCGAGGTCGGTGGCGCCGACGCCCTCTACTCGGCCCCCGCCCACCCCTACACGCGTGTGCTGCTGGCCTCTGCCCCTGAACCGGCATCCACCGTTGATGAGTCGGAGGCGGCCATAGGCGACGAGATCCCGTCGCCCATGGACCCGCCGTCCGGGTGCCGATTCAGGACCCGCTGTCCTCGGGCCGACGACCGATGCACAACTGAGGAACCCGTACTGAAGGCCCTGGACGACGACCACTTCGTGGCCTGTCACTACCCCTCGGTCGCCGGGACATCCGGCGCATAGGGGTCGACGGAACCCTTCAGTCGAGTCGGTCCAGGATCTGGTCCTCGTAGGACCAGTCGAAGTCCCGGCCACCGGTCGAGGTGTGCCAGGCATGGGTGTGGGCCACCATTGACGCCAGGTCGTGCTGCGGCTCCCAGCCGGTGTCACGGCGGAGGGCGTCGATGCTGAATACCACGTTGCGGTTCCATCGGTGGATGTTGGGGGCCAGCCGGGGAATCACCGTGGTGAAGCGGAACCGGTGACGGATCGCGGCCTGTCGGCGCCGAGCCTCCTCGCTGGTTCGGATGTCGATGTTGGCCCGGGACTGCCCGCCCGATTCGAACTCGATCAGACCGTCCCAGAGGTCCTCCATGAAAGTGGCGGGGATGAACCGGATGTCGGGTTCGACGCCCAGTACCTCGGCGGTGGTGTGCACGTACCCGAGGTCGGTGAAGTAGTCGCGCCCGGTCAGGTTGTACCGTCGGCCGAACGTGGCCGGATTGCCCATCAAAGCCTCGAGGGCCCGGGCCTGGTCATCGACGTGGCCGACCTGGCCGACCGTGGTCCCGTCGCCGGGAACCAGAACCGGTCGTCCGGCCTCCAGCCGGGCGTACATGCGCTGTTCCCGGTCGGGAATGATGTTCCGAGGTCCATAGACCATGGCGAAGGCCACCGTGGTAGCCGGGAAGCCACGCTCCGAGTGGGCCTCGGTGAGCAGGTCTTCGCAGAGCAACTTGTGCATCCCGTACTCGATTTGATCGTCGCCACGTTCCTCGGGGTGGTCCTCCCTGATGGGAAGTCGTTCGGTGGCTGAGTAGATGACGGTCGAACTGGCGAACACGTAATGGTCGACCCGTCCGTCGAGGATCTCGACCATGAGTGCCACGTCCCGGGGGTGGTAGGCCGTCATGTCCACGACGACGTCGAATCTCTGGTGACTGAGAATCTCGCGGACCTGGTCGTGGTCGGAGCGGTCGGCTTTCAGCCGCTTGATGCCGTCGGGAAGCGGCGCCTCGGTTACCCCCCGGTTCAGGATGGTCACCTCGTGGCCACGGCGAGCCAGTTCGTGGACGAGGGCCAGGCCGTTGAACTGGGTGCCGCCCATGACCAGGACCCGCAGTGTCTCGCTGGTCAAGAAACCACGCCTTCCCAGATGTCCCGTTCGTCCGATTCGGGGTCGGCGAGCAGGTCGCACTCGTCGTCGAGGTTCATCACGAGGCGGTGGTCGGGTTCGTAGGGTGGCCAGTCGCCGAGGGTGGGAGTCGAGGGGTCGCCGTCGCAGATGAACGCGATCCAGGCGCCGTGCATGGTCTCGGCGAGGGCGTCGGGGCGGGGGCCCTCGCCGAGGAACGCATCGGTGCCCGGACCGTCGAGGGTGTTGAACGTGAACGGGATCTCGAGGGCGTGGGCGGCACCGAACTGTCCGTCGAACGCCCGGGAGTCCCACGAGAAGCGGTACATCCACGTAGCGGCACCGTTGGCGTGGCGGTTCTCGGCCAGGCGCACGGCCGGTATCCGGAAAACCCGGTCCGTGCCGATGGCGCAGGCCACCCATCCGGGTTCCACGTCGGAGAGCCGCTGCCGGTAGCAGGCCAGCACGGCGTCGGCATCGGGTGACATCCGGGCGGTGTAGCGGTGGACCCTGTCCTCGCTGAGGCCGGTCACGCCCCAGAGGGCCATCTCGTCCTCGTTGGTACCGGTCAGGAGGGCGACTTCGCTCCCGGCCCCGTCGGCAATCAGTTCGTGGGGCGCCCGAGGCAGGGCCTCGTGGCCCCAGACCGGGTAGAAGGGCTCTGGACCGTGTGCAGGCCGGGCGCTGCGTTCGACGATCACCTGCTGCTGGGCCTCGAGGATCCGGTCGGCGCCGATCTCGAGCAGTTCTGTGGCATCGGGCTCGCCGAGAGCGGCGAGGAACTGTGCCGAGATCTCCTTGCCGGACTCGGGATCGTGGGTGTTGTGGGCGGCGCCGCTCTGGGCGATGGCCCGATGGACGAGTCCGGCGGCGTGGGGCGAGGCCAGCACGTTGCAGACGCTGAAGGCGCCTGCCGACTCGCCGCCGACGGTGACCCGGTCCGGGTCGCCGCCGAACGCCGCGATGTTGTCCCGGACCCATTCCAGGGCGGCGAGTTGGTCGAGGAAGCCGTTGACACCGGCTGAGGCGAACCGGTCACCGAGGTGCGGCGAGAGGTGGCAGAAGCCGAGGGCGCCCAGTCGGTAGTTGATCGTGACGACGACGATGTCGCCCCGGGTGGCGAACGAGGTGCCGTCGTACCAGGGGGTCGCACCCTGGCCGTGCTGGTAGGCGCCACCGTGGATCCACACGTAGACGGGGCGTCGGGCGTCGTCGGCCGCCGGCGTCACCACGTTGAGGGTCAGGCAGTCCTCGTTCCAGGGAACGGGCACCTGGTTGGTGAGGCCCTCGCCGGGGAGTTGCGGCGCCGCCTTCCCGAAGCGGAGGGCATCGCGGACGCCGTCCCACGGTTCGTGGGGGATGGGAGCGGCGAAGCGGCGCTCGCCGACTGGTGGCTCGGCATAGGGGATGCCGGCGAAGAGTTCGATGCCGCGGCGATGGCGTCCGCGAACCGTCCCGCAGGTGGCCTGTGCAAGGGGAGCGGCCGTCCCGTTCGCTGGCTCTCCCAAAGACCCGGTCACGATCCCATCCTCCTGCTCCCGGCACATTGATCGAGTAGAAGACACGTTGGGCAGGGAGCCTTGTCGAACGGTACTCGGCGATGCCCGTCCCGGCGTCGTCGGGATCAGCGGCTCAGGCGTGCCCTTCAGGGCGCGACTCGGCGCGGACGAGAGTGTCCCAGAGTTCGGCGTAGAGGCCTCCTGCGGCCCGCAACTCGTCGTGGCGACCCCGTTCGACGATGCGTCCGTCGTCGAGGACGACGATCTCGTCGGCGTTCACGATCGTGGAGAGCCGGTGGGCGATCACGATCGACGTGCGGCCGGCGAGGGCCTCGGCCAGGGCCTCCTGGACGAGCGCCTCGTTTTCGGTGTCGAGGTGACTGGTGGCCTCGTCGAGGACGACGATGTCGGGGTCCTTGAGCAGCAGCCGGGCGATGACGAGCCGCTGCTTCTCGCCGCCGGAGAGGCGGTAGCCGCGCTCTCCGACGAGGGTGTCGTAGCCCTCGGGGAGTTGGCGGACCACGTCGAGGATGCGGGCGGCCCGACAGGCGGCATCGAGGTCGACGTCGGTGGCATCGGGGCGTGCGTAGCGCAGGTTGGCGCCGACGGTCTCGTGGAACAGGTGGGGGTCCTGGGTGACGACGCCGATCCGGGAGCGGAGCGAAGCCTGCCACAGCGACCGGACGTCCTGTCCGTCGATCTCGATCGAACCCTCCGTGACGTCGTAGAGGCGCGAGAGGAGCGCTGCGATGGTGCTTTTTCCGGAGCCCGAGGGGCCGACCACGCCGAGCATCCGGCCCGGTTCCACCTTGAGGTCGATGTCCCGCAGGACCAGGCGGTTGGCCTCGCCGTTGGGAGCCTCGGTCTCAAGCGAGGCCACGGAGCTCTCGTCGGCGGTCGGATACCGGAACGACATGTTCCTGATACGGACATGGCCACCGGCGGGAATGGACTCGACGGCGTCCGGGGCGTCGGCCAGCGGGTTCGGGGCGTCGAGCACCTCGAAGACCCGCTCGAACGACACGAAGGCCGACAGCACGTCGACCCGGGCGTTGGTGAGCTGGGCCAGGGGTCCATAGAGCTGCGCCACGAGTACGCCCATCGAAGCGAGGGTGCCGATGCTGATGGTCTGCTCGATCGCCATTGTCCCGCCCACCCAGTAGACGGCGGCTGTCCCGACGGCGCCGAGCAGGGTGAGGGCGATGAGAAAGGTGCGGCTGTAGAGGGCGCTGCGGATGCCGATGTCGCGGACCCGCCCGGCCTGGTCGGCGAAGTCGTAGCGCTCCTCGTCGGGGCGCCCGAAGAGCTTCACCAGGAGGGCGCCGGACACGTTGAATCGTTCGGTCATGGTGGTGTTCATCGAGGCGTTGAGGTTCATGC